>Ga0247757_10000311_pt1 | contig 40956 bp, 43 predicted proteins | sample UWRJL126311R4_FD_180929 | JGI IMG/M metagenome (GOLD analysis project Ga0247757, IMG submission 180929) | Plant litter microbial communities from Arlington Agricultural Research Station in Wisconsin, United States - UWRJ-L126-311R-4 | ecosystem: Environmental > Terrestrial > Plant litter >... | reverse complement strand
GGGAGGGGGGAAGGGGGGTGGGGAGGAGGGAGGGCACAGGAAGTGGGTGGTGGCATGGGACTATGTCCATCTATCAGCCGGCCGTCGACGAGACGACACACAGAACCGCGTGGATGGCACTACTGGGCTCGGGCTCGCGCTCTTCGGCTGGGTCACACACATATAATACATGTAGAACCTGGAGCCAACAGGGTAGGTTTTGAGTGTGTGTGTGTGTGTGTGTGGTGGTTGGGGTGCCCGGGTCGCCAACGTCATGGCCCCGGAGCGAAAAGGGAGCGCAATCTCGAAAGCTTGTTCGCCGCAATCCACGCCCACTGAGATACTTTCCTGTCTAGGCAGGTTGCTCCACATGCTGTTCCTATCTCCTAGCAGAGCCGTCGTGACTCGCGGGAAAGGAAGAGAATCGCGTTTTCGGTGGTGATTTTTGCGAGTGCCGCTCCAGACAACTGCGGATCCTGCCTGTCGCACCTGGCTTCAAGTCTGGCCATTCTGTCCATGACAAAAGATGGCAGAATCTCTGGTCCGATGCCATGTCCGAATGTCCGACTTTCGTACACGCACATCGGAATAAACTTTGATACCAAGGCCATCTCGACCAAGACCATCTCGACCAAGCTCGATTACCAACACTACATTACCTTACCTCCACATGACTACGCTGTGGACCGACAGAAATCCTGGGCATGTCGATAATCAGTCAGGCAGTGCGGAAAACATGCGCACTCCAGCTATATCACGCCGCCCAAACGAATCCTATCCTACGGCCGTCCATCAACCACATCCTGTCGGCAGCAATCCCATCTTAAACGTCAAATCTTAGCCTTTCATCCTCACGTTTCCCCAATTCCACCGCTCATCATGGCCACCTCTTCCACCACCTCCCCCCTCAAACTCCTCCTGACAGGCCTCGTACCCTCCTCAGCCGACATCCCCCAGTGGGCAACCGCCCTCTACGGCACTGGCCCCGAAATCGAGGCCAAAGTCCAGGCCGATGCCCAGCGTCTGCGCAGCGCCGGCCACGACATCACCCTCTACTACTTCGACGACCAGGACCCCGCCACCGGCCTGAAATGGCTCGAGGAGACGCTGAAGCGCGAGAAATTCCAGGGCATACAGGTCGGAAGCGGCCTGAGGTTGCTGCCGCAGCACATGGTGCTGTTCGAAAACGTCCTGGATACCTGCAGACGCTGGGCCCCGGGGAGTGTGTTCCTGTTCAACGACGGGCCCGGTACCAGTTGGGATGCGGTCATGAGGAACGAGGAGAAGTTGAGAGACGTTGTTGTCGCTGTCTAGGCTGTTAGCGGTGTGTGCTTGTGCGTGTGTATGATAGCGAGGAAAATCACTACTCTTGCATGAAAAATTAAATAATAAAATCGGCTTAGGTGCCCTAGTTCTTTATAAAGTTCTTCGACAGAGATATTATATAACAAGTAAAACAAAAAAGGCAAAAAGAGTTTAAAAAAAACGATACATACGACAGCGGGGATTCGCTAGTTGTCACCAACCTAGCTACTAATCCGCCGGTAACCCGCTTAAGTTCAGCTGAGCGGACGGGAAGCTCTGTTCTCAGGTTCCTGTGGTCGTATGTGACATCAGATGGTAACACGTAAGTCTAACACCCACTTCAAAAACATCCGTAGCCCTAGAAAAGAAAACCGCGGACAATTGCGCCCACTCCACGCATCGAGACGCGACCGCATAGCATGTTAACAAGTTAAAAGAAAAAGAAAAAAAAAAAAAAAGGACCATCCAACGCTATCGATCTGACTCGTAATCGATAACAGTATTTTTTTTCTCCGGTCTCATTTGATCATGGAAGACATCGCAGCAACTATCAGAATGCTACATCTCCTCTCGGAATATCATCATCATCATCACGCATACTATCGCGACTCGGAAGGGAGATAGACGGTGATGCCTGCCCACTTACCCGGGAGCATTTTTCTTCCGTCGTCGTCTTCGTCGTCACCTTAATCATCGTGGCTGTAGTCTCCAGTCCGGTCTCCTCCTGGCGACTGGCCACCCGACCCCGTCTGTGCATGGTAGCATTACTCCCACGACGAGCCCCCTGGAAGGAAATTTCTGCCCTACCAATGTATTTAGGCAGCGGCTGTCTGCCATTCGCGTCTACGGGATCAATCTCGACTGAGAGATGTGCGTCTTTCAAAGCTCGAAGGACTGTGGAAATATCCGCCGAATAGTAAGCTCCCCTAGAAAAAAGGGTTCCTAGGCCCGACGCGACGCAGATTGTGGAAAATCCAATAGCTATGCCGTAGGCTATCCATAGCTTAGAGGCTGAATAGGCGTATACGTTGTGATATGTGGTAAAGGAAACGTTTATGGGTGGCGGAGCGTCTGGGGAGCTAAAATTGGGCCTGCAATCCTCATTGATCAACGGTGCACACTATGATTCTGGTCGTTAGCTTACCAAAACAGTCGAGATGACATGAAATTCATAGTAACGTTCTGGAAGAGCTCTTCCATGCCGTCCTGAAGGCTGATTTGGTCGGGAATATTACCCGTCATTTCGTTTGGCTGAAGATACCGAAGCTCTGCTACTCGTGTACTTATCGCAGTGTAGAAAGCATTGGTGTTTCCATCAGCAAATCGTCGGGCCCTGTTGTCCGTGACCAAATACCACTGGCCAACAAACACGCTCCCGAAGGCATCCATTATCGACTGATATGACATGCCTACCGATACGGGATTATAACGGTCCTCGTATGATATATTCCATTTCTAGAATGGGAAAAAGCTATTAATGCCAGAAACGTTCAAGTTAACTTCCTGAACTCCATCCACAAACTCGATCGAAGTATTTTATGAGCTATTACGAAGCTCACATTGGATAACTGTCAAGTTGTCCATCCCGATCCTACGCTTACCTTCAGCCATCGCGAAGAACAATGTAGCTGGCAATTCCATTTCATCTTCTAGCGCGCTGAGACCGGGAGTGTGATTGGAAAAAGGCCCAAGTGATCGGTCTTCAAATGAGATATTATAAAAACTACTCTGGTCTGTAACGGCTCTGTTTGGGTATATCATTACTTGCACATTTGAGGGGAAGTGGTACGGTAATCGATCCACCTTAGGTGTCCAGGGAATATAAAACCCAGTTGGATATCTAAAGTCATCAGTGTTCAATTGGGAGAGTTTACCATATTCAAAGGCCGTCCATAAATTATCGCGAATTGCCGAATACAGTAGTGTATCAACAGGAGCACAGCTAAGGGAAGGGCCGTAGAAGTCGAGTGACCAGCTAGCATTTGAAGCGGGTGCAATGAATGGATTTATAGTCCCCGACATGCACGTAGTTGTCACCAGGCCCTTCACAAGAGTTGAATAGCCAGAATATTTCGTATTTGACAAGCTTGTGAATTTAGTGACATCGAAATTGATTCTGGGTACATGAACCATTTGGGAGGGTGTGAGAATGATCTTATCGGTTCGAATACTCAACATCGCAGGTGTGAATATGATCTGAAGCGGGCTCAGCCTAAGATGGATCAACACCTGAAAGCTTATAACCTTGATCGTCGACATTTTCAGCCGCCACGTACCACACAGTAAGCACAGGTAATAGCAACAACGGATGCTGCCACCATACCGCTCTGTTTCCAACCATAAACACATTCGAAAGGCTCGAGAACATTATGTCGACTGCTGATATCGTTTGCGGTTTCCGGGATATTGCCGCCCAAAAAAGCTGAATATATGCAATGCTAACAGCAGTGCCAAGACAGGTTTTCACCAGAAAAGCCAGAGCATTTCCGAGAGCAAGATTGACTTGCTGCGTAGAGAGTTGCATGCTCCCTAAGTCGATCAAATTAGTGCTTGGGACAGCACTGCCGGAGAGATGTGTAAAGAAGAGATGATGTCCCAAGGCAAATCCGATCCCAAAGATTAGTGGTACAAGCATAAACATGGAATAGAAAATAAGGACTTTCGTATTTTCTCCCATGTAGATATTCTTTAAACCTGTGAGAGGCCGAGGAACTTTGGGAAGGTACCACCAGGATTGAGACGCGAGAGGCCAAGCCATTGTTACTGAACTAAGAGCTAAGAGCTTTAATACGCGTTTCAAATTCGGAAAGGCGAGGGAATGGGAGTAGAAGGCTGAATCCATATCAAGTTGGAGACGGAGACAGTTAAAGATAAACTGCCAAATTGCTGCATGGGTACGGCAATCTAGTAAATTGCACGTATATTGCATGCACCGCCCCCTGGAAGAAGAAGTTGTTGATGGACGGGCTTCATTCGATATATCTAAGCGCGATCGTCAAGCCCGCAGCCCCACGGTTCGGGTTTATTGGGGAGGAACAAAGGGAAAACATATCTGAACCCCGGTAGGAAGGTAAAATGCAGACTTGAAGGGCTTTGACGAGCCTTAGTTCATAAAATAGGGTTGAGAAGGGGCGTCACGTTATAGACCTGCGTGTAGACCCAGATATGATCACTGAGATAGCAAAAATATCTACAAAGCATGAACGGTAGCAGCAGTATTGAAGCGTTCGGGTTGGAGTGATGCGTTGTGGGCAAGTATCCTCGCCCCCAGGACCTAGAGTTCGGCCCACAGCCCTGCCCCACCCGGCAAACCCCCGGCCCGACTGCTCGTTTCTTATAGGGGTGTCGAATAGCCTGCGCAATCCACGCTCTTCCAAAAACCTTCCTAATTAAGTATCTTTAGAGCCGTCCAGCACATAACGTTTTACATCACCATCGCCGACATATACATTTGACCTATGCTCAACCACAGCACATGCTATGTCACTCCTTATGCCTCCGACCCTCCGTAAGCACTATTGCATATGACCGTACGCTCTCAATCACGCTAGCTGGAAATGCCAATTTCAGCAAAGCTTTGGACGGCGACAGAGCCAGAGTCTCATTCTTTGTCATTCCTACCTGTAAGACCGCTCAATACGAGCTCTCAGATGTTAATCCCACGTTTTATTTGGTTGCATGTTACGAGTTTCAGGTCAAAATGAGTCCACGCGCATAGCATTGGGCTGGTTGTAAGAAATAGGCGACCGCTAGGCGCGTTACAATAGCAAGGGATTTTGAGACCCTCATCGTCTCATTAATTAAAATTAGAAGCACTCTACAGGGTCTCGGTCGCCCTCGCGAGCTCTACCTTCCCTCCTCTCCAGCCTCGTTGTGCACCGAAATTCACTATGGCAGCTCCTGTCTTTCCCACCTATTAGGACCTAATGCAGCCCCTCCTTGAGACTCTTCCGTAACTAAGGGCCTGTGTTGTTGCATGGGGGATATTAGATGCGGAACCCTTTGCGCATTTTCTGCGCTCACTGCGCGTCTCTTCCAATACAGTGATCTCGCCAAAAGAAAGCCGACGGCTATGAGTACAAGTCCGCCGATTGTAGCTCCAACTCCTATGCCAGCTTTTGCACCGGAAGATAGGGAGTCCTTTGAGGGGTCGTTGGTAGCGAGTGGTAAAGTTGATCCTCCATCTGTGAACCCTGCAGATTTAGTCACAACCAGAGCTGTAGTGGATGTAGCAACTGAGACCGATGTTACAAACAATGTTTCTGAAGAGGATCCAACTGAGGATGTCAGCGTCGAAGAATGAGCTGAAGATGTTAGTGTAGAAGTAGATGATGTACTGGATGTTGTGTCCCTTCTAAAGCTAGGCTGAAGATAGACAACATCACTGCCGCCGCAACAAGAAGTATCCGAGCCACAGCACCATTCCGTAGAAGCGTTGGTTCCAGAGCACGGAGTCATTTGAGCATAGATAGTCTACAGAATGTGGTCTTAATATTCGACGACGAAGAAAACGACCAGGGCCTTACCGATTGCATGCACACTCCCAAGCATGCATCTTGAGTCCACGTCTGTTCTGTGCATAGACTGCGTCCGTACACCTTCCCATCACCGCTAAGACACATGCCGTTTGGTAGGCAATGGTCTGCTTGGAAGCAGCATACCGTGTGGAGTGGGTTGGATGTATCACTAGAGCAAGGCTGCCATCCAGATTCCTGCGGTGAGCTTCCGCTCGGAAAATAGCATTGGGAATATGCAATAGGGAGAACGGCAAGCAATCCGATTTGCTTACTGCCGGTATACGGCATACTTTTCGAAACTCCCGCTGAAAAGGGAATTTCAATACAGTGATAGTTGAAAGACGAGTGACAAGGCATTCGGGTTGAGAAGATGATTTCGTTATCCTGTCTTTCTCGTATTGTGAACCTATGAATAGACAGAAGGTTCAGCTAACAGCCAATCATATCACTCTCAGACAACGCACCAACGAAGAATCGTTCAAGTCGGGCCAATGATTGTGCACAGTAGTGTTGTCGACGGCCAGTACCGTAATAGCGTTGAATCCACGCACACTCTAGTTCGTAATGGTATATTCAACCAGTGTCCAGAACGAACTATTTCGATTTTTTTTTTATAAATCTAGTGCTATACTGTGGTTCAGACCCCTAATGATTGTGCCCCTGCTAGCGCGCCATCGACGTCTCAGTGTATTTTACATACAAATCGAATCCAGAAACCGAAAGAACAATCCCCTGCAAGGTGGCGTGCGCTAGCAGGGACACAATCATTAGGGGTCTGAACCACAGTAATGCACAATTCCACATACTCCTGGCCCCCAATCAAGCCTCTAACCTATATAGGAAAGGCGTCCTCATGCACGTCAGTGGAGGACTCGCAGCAATCCACACTTGTCTCAAAACTTGCCCGATCTGGCAAATTTTCTTTGAACACCATCTTTGAAGTGAATCACCATAAGCCACAGCTTAACCCGATAATATTGGTAACTCCCTGTAGCCTGATACTGTCTTTGGTAACGATATGTAACATACCACAGTTAAGCAACGTTTCTATTTTAAGACGAGAACTAAAATTCCTTCACCGTGCTAAAGAATGCAGTGAAAAAATATGCCTGCAGCGTGCAACACGTTAGCATCCATGCCTGTTATGTAACGTCAAAAATATTATACTAAGACAAGGCTAGCCTACTAGAACTCCTCGCTGGGGTGAACTTTACTAAATGAAAAGAGCGTTTTCATGCACGTCAACGAAGGACTCAAGGCAATCAACACTTATCTGAACCTTCCCAATCAAGCAAATTCCTAAAAAGGTTTAGTGTAACTCAAAATCTAGCCTTGCATGTAAAAGTCCATTAGCTAATATTGTACGTCCCTTTTTGATCAATCTCTTTAACTCCACGCTTCTCGTTGTCCTTCCTGCGGACACTGCGCATAAGCTCCGTGGTCATTGGTATTGCCAAAGCTATTCAGGAAGTGCATCATTGTCTGGATAATAGCGGTAGATCCCCCAATCATACTTCTGCCTTCTGTTGCTCGCAAGGTACCTCGCTATGTTCGGGCGAGTCTTGACATCCTCCCACAACTGAAATACCCGATCATATTTACCAGATTCTCTAGCCCAATTCATGGCTTTTGGAAAGGCAAACTGAGTACCATCGACGCACTATTTGAAGTTTCCAGCCAATTAGCCACGAAATACATCAGGAAATACAGCGAAGTGAGGAGTTGGACAAAGAAGGGATACCTACCTGAAACAAGACAAGATCAGCATAAGTAAAGTGCTTTCCTAGTAGCCATGGACCTCCTTGGCGGTTTTCACTTCTCAGCACCTTTTCCCAATACCCAAGGTGCTTGGGAAGGCGGGTTTTAACCCATTCCTTACTACGTCTCCTGCTTTCCTCTTGCTGATCCTCATAGTATAGTTCAACTCCAATCGGATGGTGGCAGTCGTGAACTTCATTGCTAAGGCCATCTAACGCAGTAAGAGCGAGAGCGTTAACTCGCCAAGCATCACTTTCTGTCGATCCGGCGAGTCCAAGCTTAGGACCTAAGTACATAAGGATGTTGCTGGTTTGTGATATGAGAAGATCGCCGTGTCTAAAAAGAGGAGGAGCAAAGTAGGGCGGGTTATCTTGTCCGCCATTGAGAGTGTTTGTTACAACCTCCCGGCATTCTTGCATGGTAAGGGATGCAGTGTCTGTATATGAGACCCCAGCTTCCTCAAGAATGAGCCGAACATGTTCTCCTCGTCCTGGGACACCGACATAATAGATGAGTTCGTAAGGTGGAACCATGTCGGTTAGTGATAGAGTATGCGACAGAAAAGATGGGCAGCATAAGCGGGTTGAGCGGGAAAAGTTGTATCTTTGAGGAAGGCCAAGCTTCCGGCAGCTTAAGACAATTTGGAGGTCATACAATCTCCAAAAAATGAAAGGCTGTGATCGAAGTTATGTTTATACTGATGTTAACGACCAGTATTAGTTGCTGTGCCACTATATATGCAAGTCGAATTGTGTGCTTAGTAAGCACACCGAAGAGCTGGGTAGTTACGTTGCTTCGAACAACTGGAGCGAGAATGAATCCTTCGCAGTGGGATGATGTTAGTTCTATTCACTACTCAACTATCTTCACAGTATTTAATTCGAAGCCTCAGCTAAGTCTTGCGATTGCCCGGATTCTAATTCCACGCAATAGATTATACACTTCCAAACACCAGAGCTTAACCCTTACCAGACTCTCAAAATAGGGAATAGCGTCCTTATGCTGTGATACACCTAAAATTCATCTGTAATCCACACCCCATTTAAAAACCTGCCTAATCAAGCAACATTGGGCAAACCTGTGCGATCCAATCCGAGAGTTTTCGTCCTGTACGACGATACAAATGCTTGGACTTTCCTTATCTAGTAGGATGGCTTGCAGATTGATATTGCGCAAGTTTGCGAATCTGCTGCGATCGATGGTTTTGGCTGGAAGTTTCCTGATTAAGTAGTTTGGGGCTGCGGCATGGTACCATATGATTCGTCCTGGATGATCGAGCCTAGTGAAGCGTGGTGGATGCGCTGTGATGCAGTAAGGTAGACAAGATGTCGAACCATGAGGAGTGCATACATGGAAGCCACGAATAAGACGCTCCAAAATGCAATATACAAGAAGGTGGAAAAAGACTAAGCGTTACCCTTTCTATCTCAAACAAACAAAAAAGAAGGGGATATAGTAACCCACCTCCCAACGCCACATAGATCCCCCTAACCTACAACTCTCCCTGCTCCACCTCCCGCCTCTCTCTCCCCAACTCTTTCAAATCCTCCGCCACCATCCTCGCCACAACTCCCTGCGCTCCAGGTCTCAAATGAAATACCCTCTTCCAGCTATCCGGTAGTAACCAATGCACCGTATCTCCCAGCAAATCCTCCCCCCGTACTTCCCTTCCCTTTGTCTTATTAACCCACCCCATCCCTCCGTCAAATTCCCACTCGGGATGCTCTTCCAGCGTCCTGCCTACCAACTCCGCAACGCCCCCTTCAAATGACCCCCTACGCACATCCTCTCCAGTCTGGTGGAGCAGTGATGTAGCATTATCCCCAGGATCGACCGTATCCCACTCATAAAATGCGAGTTCCTTACGATTCGGCGCCGGTTCCTGCACCCCCTCTTCGCAAAACCGACCTCTCGAGCTCGCAATCCTCTCATCGTAATCGACGAACCTGGCCACCGTCCCGCCCTCTTCGCTATTAAAATCCTCGACGACCCTCCTCAGCACCCCATTCACCCCCTTAACAAGCTCATTCATCTCCCTCCTCATCCTCCTCGTCAGATACTGCTTCTGCCCCTGCCTCTCCACGGCCCTCCACACCGCCCACGTCACATCGTCGCACCCCTCATCCTCTTCCCCAAAGAAGGTCGCGTACCCGGTAACATACACCACGCCCCTCCCATCCCTCCTCATCTTGGGACGAACGGCATCCAACAGCCCCGCAACGTTCCCGTACAGCTGACTCCTGTCTTCGATGCGAGCGCGCGCCTCCCCCATCGCTTCCCTGCACTCCCCCTCCCCGCCCATGTAGAACTGATACACGCAGCTGCTCAGCACCGGGGATAGCCCCACATCGTTCCCGCCCGCGGACACGGTCAGTACGTCGACCCCTTCTTCCAGAGCGGGGATCTGCGTCGCTAGTATTTCGGCGCTTGTTTGCCCGGAGCAGGCGAGGAATTGGTGGGTTCGGGCAGGGTGGTGGCCGAGAAGAGAAGTGTGCAGGAGGTTGGGGTGGGAGTCGGCGTAACGCGAGCAGTGCCAGTCGAGGCGGGGCCCGGCACCGAGGCCGGCGGAGTAGGAGTCGCCTATGGAGGCGAAGTGGTGGATCCAGGGGAAGGGGGAGGGTGGTATGTCGCGGTCAACTTGATCGAGAGGGAGTTGGTGGATGGTATAGGACAGGACGAGGGGAACAGTGAGGAGGAAGAGGGTGTAAAGGAGCATGGCGAATAGACGGTTACACTAGGGAGATTGAAAGTGATGACGGATTAGAACATAGTTGAAGTTTTGATTACTCGAGGATATAAAAGCAGAGTAACAGAGACACGGTCAGTGAGTTGAGTTGAGTCTCGAGAGCACGCCGGGACTTATTGCTGCTGCCTGTAAGCCAGAGGAGAGGGAAGCTTGGCATGGTATTCCGTCGTCTGCAGCGCTTTAACAAATGCACGGGGGTCCTTCTTGACAAGTGGTTGGCCCAACGCGCCGGCGTCTCCGACGACGAGGTCACCCGGCGCATCACCACGCACCCCAGCTCCTTGGACTGCCTGGTCACGAATTGAAGATGCGACTGTACAACTTCTCGTGCCGGCCCACCCACAGGTCCATGACCGGCACGCTCTGCCCCGCCTCCTCGACGCTCGTATCCCACCCCTCCTCCACAAGCGCGCGTATTCTGTCCTGCAACTCGCTACTCGCCAGCACAGCTTGCGCCTGGTAAGGCCCCATGACGCTCGCGCGCACCGCTGCGCTGACCACCGTCCGGGCGTGCGCGAACAGGAACAAATACGCCGCCTCCCTTAGCGGGAGGTTCAGCACGCGCGTAACGACGCCCCAGAGCGGCGCGAGATGTGCGCTGATAGCGTCGCTCGTGCGCAGCGCCGCGGACAGCGACGCCAATGCATCGGCTGCAATGCTGGGTGTGCCTGTGTACGAGGCCTTGAAGCTGCGGTCCCAAACAGCGAGGAGCGCGCGGCCCTGGGCGATGCTCGCGCGGCGCGCGACAATGCAGGGGGTGCTGGCGTCGAAGTCGTTGTCTAGGGTTTCAATGGCTAAGGGGGAGCGGTAGCCGGCGAGGACGTAGGGCAGGGCGGTAGAGGCGAGTGTGGAGAGCGAGAGGCGGAGGAAGATGTTGAAAGAGGAGAGCTGGGAGGCAGACGGCGGGGAGGGCTTGTGGTGGGCGAGGTAGGACTCGAGGCCGCTGCTGAAGGCGAAGGAGCCCAGAGGGAGGGCCGAGTCGGCGAGGAGGAGCAGGGCGTGTAAGGTGGCGGGTCCGGTGGATGGTGGGGTTTGCAGTGAGGGGATATCGCCATTGGGGCGTGTCAGTCGGGTTTTGGCGTCGCGCAGGCGCCTCTCGAGGTCGGTGATCTCATCTTGGAGAAATTGCTGGGAGTCCGAGGGAGGAGGCATGGGAGGGAGAGAGTGAAGAGTCGCGGGAGCACGCGCTGATGGTGCGTCTTGGCGGAGCGTCCCCGACGCCTGCGGCTGTCATAGATGGCATGCCCACACGAGATGCGGCGAAACATCTGCACCTCACAACATCTGCCCTCGTTCCAGTAGTACACATGCTCAATTAATCCTACACTAGTACCCAGGTCGTTGACATCGTGAGCCAGTCCCTCCAAAACGCCCGAAACCGGAAAATCCCATCAAGCAGGTCCCACGCACACCCGTCGCCGGGATAAGAAAGCATTAAGGAAGCCTCATGGCACCAGAAAAGGGGTATCGCAGAACCAAAGCCGCCCATCCGTCGTCACCGCTGCCAGGGCAAGGAAGTCCCCGCTCAGCGGCCCGTGTGCTTGTTTTACTCCGCCTGCTGAGTCTGCGACTAGGGCTCGTCCTCGTTCTTCTTGGGCACGTCGGCGAACATATCGCCGCCCATTACGCGCTCGACCTTGCGGGCGCTCGCGCTCTTGAACAGCGTCTGGGGCTTGGCTCTGCGGATGCGCGTCAGCCAATTCTCTCCTCTAGCTACGATGACGAAAAGGAAGAGCGCGTAATACTCACTTCATCGCGTGCTTATTGCGGAATACACTGAGCTTCTGTGTCGCGGGCGACATGATGGCGTCGCTGGGCGACACGTACTTGTCATTCCTACAAGATGCCATCATGAGCAATGCGTACCTTAGATAGCTGGTTGCGAGCGGTGTGACCTACTTCTCCCCGTTGGACAGCTTCGACTGCAGCATCTGCCGATGATACTCCATACTCTTGACGCCTGCGCCTTCCTTGCCCTTCTCGGGCGACGATGCGGGCTTGGGCTGCGCGTTGGTGTCGCGTGCGGCGAGAACGTTAGCAGACATGTTGCAGGAGGAAGTCGTGCGAGTGGGTTATTCCGCTGGAACAAGGTAGGACGAGAGTGTGCAATGGAGGCGAGACCAGTGCTTTGTTTTTTGCTGTCGCGGTGGGTGGCTTCGTTTTACTCGTTGCTGTTTTGCTGTTTATTACGCTGAGAGAGAGGCGGGCGTTGCGGGGCAACCGCGGGCATTTCCCAACGTCATGGCCCTTCGCAGGGGCTGCTTCCCTGGCCTTTCACTTTCCTTCTGTCTTTGTTTTGGTTTTTTCATTTCCGTTACTGGGTGTGCGGGGATTATGTTGCTTGTTCCTTGTTTCGTGATATGCCGGGCTGTTAAGACCGTTGGACACGAGGCCTCGCCTACGTACCTTGTTTGGGCCGTCCCAGGCTCGCCCAGGCCCTGGTCCGTGCGTAAGTGTCATGCTAGGAGAGTACTGTGTAGATGGGAAGTGAATAAGAAATGGGTGCGTAAAGCTCATTCTCTTGCTCCTCCTTATTCTGAGGGATAAAGACCCGTCTCTCGCTTCATGTAATAGACCAGCAGCAGGAATCGAAATTTATCCCACAAGAGAGAGCACTTCGTTATCGGCTTGACAGCGAATACTACGAGAACTAATGGAACCGATAACCCCTAAGACCCCAGTACCTCAAATAGATGCTCGAAAGATGTATACTGGTTTAGAAGCACACAGAAAGTAGTAAAATTTAGGCGCCAGAATCTAGGTCCAACTAAGAAGCGCTTCTGTAGCTTCCTTGGGTGTTCTGTATCTACCCAACTCCTATTCAGAAGAACTCCCAAGAGAATGCGCAACGAAAAACTATTTCTAATGTAGAGAGAAACGAACTACCTACAGTCTACATCGTCAATATACTGCTACTTGAAACGCATGCTCGGCAAAAAGATCTTGTCCTGATCTTTCCAAAAAAAAAAAAAATTTAAAAAAATCAAGATTCAAACAGCAGACCCGCTCGCCAGGTCCATCTTGAGCTCAACCAATGAGCGAACTACTAGTAATCTAATTAGAAGTCCAGCGAGCTAGAGTTATCGTCCAGATCTTAGCAGGAAATCTGACGATGAGAGGTAGTGTTTTTTTTCGATATTGTCCAGATATTTCCTCGTCAAGGTATCCGGACATAGACTGCATCAGGCACTACCTCTCGTCGACAGATTCCCCAAATAAAAACGAGTATCACGAGCGCTCCCAGCGGATAAATTTCGAGACCTTAAACGATAAGACTGCCAGCTTTCGTGTCTGAACCTCTCACCAGCAATACGGGAATTGCGCGGAGCTCCGACGGATAACAGGATGCCAGTATAGCAATCGATACACTCGGTTTGAGAGAACACCCTTCTCCGTCACCAAGCCGACACTATTTTAGATATGTGACAGTCACCAACTCCACGTCTCCAGACTTGAACATGCGATACTTTTCTCGTCCGAATCCCCAACCAATAATGTGCAAAACAATCGGGTATTTCACGGAATACCCTGTCCAAGTTTTGCCGCTCAAAAAGGGTGGTTCTAGCCGGTCGAAACCCCATTTCTATTCTGGGTTCCAACCTAGCATGAAGGTCGTGACGCGGAACGTATAGGGCGAAGTGCTAGGAGGATATAGAAGTCTTCGAACTTCCGTAACTGGGCTAGCTAGCACCAACAAGACAAAGTCACCTTTAAGCGAGAGGCCTGTGCCAGGAAATCGTGCCCTTTAATATAAACATTAATATAGATAAGCTGTAATAATAGTAAAGCCCAGGTTTTTTCTGATGCTCAGCACCGCTTGTGTGTTCAAAGTTCCGCGGGCACCCTCGGATTAACGCCCCGATAACCTCCACGTTCAATATAGGGTAGTGCCATGCCCGTCTTGACTCTTGGGTGGTGTTGGTTGGGCACGACTCAGTTGAGCTCGCGGTACGGCATGGCAAAGTCAAACGCCTCACTGACATACACTTCCGGGATAGAATTCCCTCTACCAATGCAACTCCTGCACGTCCAGAAATGGAAAAGATTTTTGTGTCTTGCATCGTCTATATGCGATACAACCGTACACGCATAAGATCTTCGTAAAGCGCAACGTGGGTTCTAAAGATCTTAGGATGATCTACCCGGTTATTCACCTAAATAAGCTTTTCGCAATAGAATCTAGGGGGTAGAAACCGGGTTAGTGGGGCTGGGCAGCTGTATACTATCCGGCTCGGCATCACATCACGTGTTTTCATCACATCAAACGGCTCCGAATCCGTCCATAATCCTACCAAATATAGATGCCTTGGTCAATCGGTGAAGCATGAGCGTTACTCGATAGCCGGTGGCTTATTTCTCCAGATGTGTTACCAAGACAGGCTCTGTAGACCCATCAGTCATGTGTATCGGTGTTTGCCTTTTCGGCTTCCTTGCTAGATCCTCCACACCTACGCGTCGCGGAATTGCAGTTACAACAAACTGCTCGCCGTGGCCACAATTTAGATGAATTCTTCCTGTCATTCAGGCTCAAGTAGGGGAGAGTGGGAGCTATAGAAGGTCAGGGTCGCTCGTAGACCGAGAAGCAGCACCTCAATCCACAGACAGTGCATTCTCACTCACTATGGTCTCCTTCAAAGCTCTTCTGCTTGTTGCTACAGCAGTCACTGGAGCTCTGGCTGCCCCTTTCGACTTCCTCCGTGAGCGCGAGGATGCCAACATAACCACTGCCTTGGACAAGCGCCAAACCACTGGCAACAGTGAGGGCTACCACAACGGATACTTCTACTCCTGGTGGTCTGATGGGGGTGGCTCGGCGGTGTACACTATGGGAGAGGGCAGCAAATACTCAGTGAGTTGGCGTAACACTGGTAACTTTGTTGGTGGAAAGGGATGGAACCCAGGAAACGGCCGGTATGACCTCATTCCTTATGCATGACTTTCTTAACTCTGACTTTGAACTTAAGTACCATCAACTATGGCGGCTACTTCTCCCCTCAAGGAAATGGATATCTTGCTGTCTACGGCTGGACTCGCAATCCCCTCGTAGAATACTACGTAGTAGAATCGTTTGGAACATACGATCCAAGCAGCAATGCTCAGAGGAAGGGTCAGTTTAGCACCGACGGCGGAACCTACACCGTTGCTATGACAACCCGTTACAACCAGCCCTCTATTGATGGAACCAGGGTAATCATCATCTCCGACTTTATGATTTTGTAGCTGACAATGACTTAGACCTTCAACCAGTACTGGTCCGTCCGTCAAGGCAAGCGCGTCGGCGGTAGTGTCAACATGCAAGCCCACTTTAACGAATGGGCTCGCTATGGCATGAACCTCGGCCAGCATTACTACCAGATTGTGGCCACTGAGGGTTACCAGAGTAGCGGTAGCTCTGAGATTTATGTCCAGACCAAGTAGTAAGTTAAACCCGGTCCTGTGTAAATCGATAAGTTCTAACTAGATACTAGAATTCAGAGAGAAGCTTGAGTTGCTCCAAAGACGGAAATTTAAAGGCAAATGCCCCTTGTTTCCTCCCTTTGCAGCGGCACTAGAACATATTCGGATTACATATGCACTATTTTACGATCGCTAAGCCTGTTTCAGAGGAGGTCGAGTCCAATATCTTACATTGTACATAGCTCTGCTGCATAGAATGGTACATATTCCGTCAAACTAATATTCTGGCTCGTCTTTAGATTGCGTGATCATCTGATTGACGTTTTCTTTATTATAAGGGCGAGAACCATGAATCGATCTGTTGAATAGGCGTCAACACCTACATTAATGGTCTAACGGGCTCTGGGTTCTGAGAGTTCAGAAAAACTTCAAGCATATTGAAATTTTCTTTTACTTTCTGCTGATTAGAAAGGTGTTTTTCAAGAAATTCCCGTAGGGGTATATATGCACACAGTGTATGTAACGTGTACGGCAAACTTATTCCTCCCAGAAAATTATTTCATGGTCATATGTAACACAAACAATTAGAAGCAACAACAAATTAGTAAAACCAGTCCGCTGAAGCATCATCACCAAACATCCATCGTAAGATCCACTCCAAATCCAGTAATTCCGACCGTTCTCTACTAAATTACTTCTGAATGTCCACGCCAAACTGCACAGTCCCTTCCTTGCTGTCCTAAGAGCCACGGATCTCTTCCACTCTTCTAGATCGTTACTACCCTCACCGAAACTTTTAGTAATTTCGAGTTTATGGCTTATCACCTTCGACCTCCATCTCTTCAATTCATCAACTACCCACAATAAGACTCATTGCTCCTGAAATCGGCTCTGGATGATGCAGCAGAGCTTCTTAGATCTTAACAAGTAAAAGGGACAATGCAACACACAGTAACATAACGCTTAGGAGTACCTGAAGCGTTGTTTTGCCCTGTGGTTCATCTTCACTTACCATACATTGGAATGTATTTAATGCCGATGTAAATGGTTTTGATTGTGCTCAAGTCACAGCGCTCATAATCCGAAGAATATCACCGTACACTTTCCGTTTACTGGAGAGATGTTGAGGAAGAGGAGGAATTCGTTTGATACAACTACAACAGTGATAGCTTGAATTAGCATGGTTCTCGTGAGGTCGACTAAAGTGTCATTTATAGAGGGTTGAACAGGAGCATCGACAGAGACTACAGTAGTGCTATCGCTAGTGTATAATCTCGTCACCATCGCCATCGCAGTTAATTTTAGCATGGTCGCTTGGTACATCTTTGATATCGTCACTGAGGAATCTGCAATACTTCATTGTTTGTTCTGCGTCAAACGTATTGCGATGGATGTAGTCGCGGCGCGTAGCTTCCTTGCTGGGACTATCTAGTTTCGAGACGGTACGTGTGGCAAGACTTTAGAATAAAAGGCGACGATGGTCGGCAGGCGTTCGTATCCGTCCATGCGATCCTGTTTCTAACATATGTAAATGGCGATCTGGAAGCAGCCACGCAAGTGCACGTTGGACGTCTAGTAAAGAAAGCGATCCCGGGAGAGATTTATGTGGAGCTTGGCAGAAGGGTGCTGCATTGTAGTAAGCAAGAATGTGGTAGGTGTGATCCGAAAAGATAGATGGGCGCCTACAGGAAGCTTTAGTTGAATAAAATGGGTGAGCGACTTCTTTTCCAAATACGGACTGTCTGATGCTTCAATGCTGAGATTGTTAGAAGCACTGGCGAGAGGTTTGTGGTCGTGACCAGAGAGAATGCGGTGATGGGCATTCGGTAGGTTAAATTGGCTTGATTAGTACTGCAACACTAGCCAGTCTTTTGCTGGTGATGACATGGCGGGATGTGCAATTGGCGGGAGAGTGAAGGTGTGATGTCCAGGGCGTAAGTCAGGGTGTGGAGAGGTGCCAATCTCTAACAACGATTATGTAATGAAAATAGATGAGCTGTATGCTTTGAATATATAAATTCTAAGTAAATGATGGCTAGAAGTGCCCATATATATATACCATCATATTGGTAAACCAACTTAGTATATATTGTGAGAAAACAAATGAGAATATGATCCCTTTTACCACTGATAAAATGTAGTTGTCGTGAGTATTTCTTGAGGGGCATTTGTTCGCCAATGACGGTTCTATCTTGTTGATGGACTCGCGGGTTAAGTTTGGCACCCAGATTCTTTTACATTATATACCTAAAAGTACAGGTAAAGACCTCCTCGCTCTATTCGAACAGGTGGAAGGTCTCGAAAAAAATACGCTACCTCTTGTGGATAGATTCTCTATTAAAAATCCAGATAATGATTCTAGCTCGCTAGAATCATGCTGGGCGGCTGGCAGTTAGTTTATTGGTTGAACTCAAGACAGACCCTTTCAGAAGCTTTGCCTTTGTAATTCATGGCTCAGCCTCTCCTTCTCATCGCTTATCCATCGATAAGAGGTAGCTTTTTTTTTTCGAGGTCTTCCACCTCTTTGAATAGAGCGAGGTCTTTACATATAGCTTCAGATAGATCGTAGTACTCAGGGATCTAAGTCAAGTCCGGCGAATGTAGAATGGCCCGATTGGAAACAATTTGCATCCGTCCGGACTACGACTTTGATAACCTTCTATTGAGAGCTGTCGGCGTTTGATGAAGAATCACGGGCCGCGGAGTCCCTGCGTTTGGGGCAAGAGTCTTGGCAGCGGTCCAAGCTTCCGTTCCTTCCCCACGCTCGCAGAAACAAGCAGGAGCCGCCCGCATCGCGATTGCGCGCTCCCTTTTTATTTCTCGTTCTCTTCCCCTCTCTCCCCGAGCGCTCCTCTAATTTGTGAATTCTATACGCCGTCATGCTCTCCGGCATCCTCATATTTAATCAGAAGGGTGAGAACCTTATTTTCCGCGCCTTTCGCAACGACTGCCGCCCGCGGCTCGCCGACGTCTTCCGCATCCAGGTCATCTCTAATGCCCAGGTGCGGTCGCCCATTCTCACACTTGGCTCCACTACTTTCAGCCATGTCAAACATGAGAACATCTACCTGGTCGCTGTCACCAAGAGCAACGCCAATGCCGCTCTGGTTTTCGAGTTCATTTACCGTTTGATCGGCCTCGGCAAGGCGTACTTTGGCAAGTTCGATGAGGAGGCAGTCAAGAACAACTTTGTGCTGGTGTACGAGCTTCTGGATGAGATTTTAGACTTTGGGTATCCGCAGAACACAGAGACAGACACGCTGAAGATGTATATCACAACCGAAGGTGTCAAGTCGGAGAGAGCTATGGAGGATTCATCTAAGATTACCATGCAGGCTACCGGCGCGACTTCATGGCGGCGCAACGACATCAAGTACCGCAAGAATGAAGCTTTTGTCGATGTCATCGAAGATGTGAATCTGCTCATGTCGGCAACAGGCACCGTACTGCGTGCCGACGTCAATGGTCAGATCATCATGCGCGCATACCTGTCGGGGACACCAGAATGCAAGTTTGGATTGAACGATCGGCTGACGCTAGGTGAGGATAACTTGCAAGGTCCTTCGGGGAACAGGGCAGGCGCAAAGGCTACCAGGGCAGCAGCTGGAAGTGTGTCGCTCGAAGACTGCCAGTTCCACCAGTGCGTCAAGTTAGGAAAGTTTGACGCGGACAGGATCATCTCCTTCATTCCACCCGATGGCGAGTTCGAACTGATGCGATACCGTGCCACAGAGAACGTGAACCTGCCATTCAAGGTGCACGCCATCGTCAACGAAGTCGGCAAGACGAAGGTGGAATACAGCATAGCTATTCGTGCTAATTACGGTTCTAAGCTCTTTGCGACCAATGTGATCGTGCGGATACCTACACCGCTCAACACAGCACGCATCACTGAGCGCACATCGCAAGGCAAGGCGAAGTATGAGCCCGAGCACAACAACATCGTTTGGAAGATTCCTCGCTTCACCGGCCAGAGCGAGTACGTTCTGAGTGCCGAGGCTAGTCTGACGAGCATGACAAACCAAAAGGCGTGGTCGCGCCCACCTCTCAGCCTGAGCTTCTCGTTGCTGATGTTTACGAGTTCGGGGTTGCTGGTGCGGTACCTGAAGGTGTTTGAGAAGAGCAACTACAGTAGCGTGAAGTGGGTCAGATACATGACGAGGGCAGGCAATTATGAGATACGGTAAGTCCCCATCTCTTGTCTTTTGAGTGGACAGAATTGCTGATGTGCTGGCTAGCTTTTGAGAGTTTCATACGTTTATACATGATAATGCGCAGTAGATGGGAGCATTTTGCATTGCGGGCGTTACAAGGCACAGCCGTACGATACCTCGAGAAGCGACTGGAATTTATCAATTTTTCCATCAAGTTGTACCGTTCACTCTTATTGCCGGGGCTAGATGATTGTTTGGTTCCCATGTGTTGATGGGCGTGCATTAGGATACTAATACAACAGCCCTGATGCCAGAGGGCCGTGACGTGCTCTCACGCTTGGGTACAGGGCCGTTGACAATTAACGAGGAAGCCGTGTGTGCTACGTCGCACAAGTTAATGTAAGACTTGAGTGTCCACTGCAGGTATCAAGTAATAAGAAGCATTGTGTTTAGGTAATATATCAGGCACGCTTACTTTGACACCCACACAGCTGTATAGGTCGTGTAATCCGAGGTTCGATATGTGCTGATTTAGCTATGCAGATTTATTTCCCTAGACCGAGTAGAAATCACTGAACAAGCCGTTTGTGCTTCGGGAAGCTAGAAATGCCCGAGGCACGGTGGCGTATCAGCAGGTTATTGACGGTGATGTATAGCCTTCAGAACTTACCATTCCATACCGGTCGTTTTGTAATTGTCAGGCCTATGCTGCTGCGAAGATCTAAGGTCATTGACTGCACCCTTTGCCACTTTTTTGAGCAGGGCCGACTGCACTCTCTGACTCTTGTAACAGGCAAGTCTGACTGGATTGGCCTCGAAACAGCTGTATAAAAGCCTGCCCATCGCGATATCACGGGCCACACCCACATCCATAACGAAGAACCTCTTTGGCATATATACAATTTTGTAGTCACCGCCACAAAGCAATTCACCCTCTTTACCCCCAAAAAGAGTTTTCCACCCAGCAACTAGCGTTCTAGCCATCCAACATCTTCAACATGTGTTACATCAAGTGTTACAACTTCAAGAAGTGCGGTTGCAAGGGCGTACCTATCTACCCAACTGAGAAAGAGCCGGTAATGCTGTGTGAAGAGTATAAGAACACATGGACATGCCCAAGTCCGCCATTTTGTGACCCTGAGCACCGTATCGTTGGTGATATTGAGGGCGAGTGCTGGAAAGATGGACCGCAACCTCGGGCTAAGAAACAATGCGACCAACACAAAACGGAACGGCAGGGCACTTATAACGTTGCAACATGAGGTGCCTGCGAGCTTTCCTTTCCGGGCCCAAGATGGGATATTCAGTTTGCGCAAACAAATAGGGTTGTGGTCGGCGAGGGGCGGCAGCAGGCGTGTTTTTCTTTTCTCTTGGCGTGTGTAAATAGATGACTGCGACTGTGTAATGTTATTCTTAAAGTCACAAGGGAAGGGACTGGCGTTGTGCGACCAGATATGAGTGCTGTCCCGAACAATAGGTTGAACCAGAATTGTGAAAAGTGTTTGGCAAGATTCTCCAACGTTTCAACGCTATCAACATGGAGTTTGGAGATCTGGCCACGACAGCGTTGGGCAGATACCCCCTTATTCATGCCACATTACATTTTTATTCTATCCAGAGGATCAATTGAGGGGGTGTATTTCTATGTATTGTAAATACAATCTGACTAGAAAAGAAGGAGATTGGCCAGTCGGTAGATTCTAGAATACTATAGTATTGATCTCAACCTTTCTCTGGAGCTCCTGCAAGGCTTCCCTGTCCTTGGTGTCGCAGTCGGGATACTTATCAAACAAAGCTAACCATTCAATATCCCAGTATTTTTCCAAAATAGCAGTATCCCACCCACTGTTTTCCGGATCAGGCTCGAAACTAGCTGTATATTGATGCGTCCAGTCGTTCCACACCACGTACCAGTCCTCCGCGTCCCAGCTCTTGATATCGTATTCATCTTCCCATGGCATGATCGGTCGATTTTCAGTTCCGCCTTCCGGCTCTGCCCATCTGCTTGTTGTAGACATAAGCCAGTGTTTTGATTTTCCCCACCGGAAGACGCGAAGTCTATGCATGGATACAGCAAAGAGGGTGAAGACATGGTACCAACGTAAACTGAATGCTGGGACCCGGAGCATCGATAAGAATTCTTGACGTTCTAGGTTGTAGGAAAATTGGGAATAGCTCCAGTGGTTGTGTTCGGCGATGTTTTGTGAGCGCGGACAATAATCCTTATCCAGCCAATCCTCTATGGCGTACCCAGCCTGATAAAGGATCGAGCAATGATCTAAATTCAGTTCCTCAAGGGTACCGCTGTGAGATATGATCCATTTCACTTGGTACTGGCTGAAGAAGATGTGGTTACCGAGCATGAGTGAACGCAGACAGGGAAAATGGATACCTCGAAGATCGAGCTTGGGAAACCATCCGACCCGCACATCAGTGTAGAGGAATAGTTTTGTTAGCGTGCCGCTTGCTGGCTGCAGAAAATCTGAAGGGAATCTTTGCCAAAAAGAATGGAGTTCTGCGCTCTGTATCATCAGTCAGCAAAATTTGACAACTTCGAAGCTTGCACGTACGTGGCACGAAGGGCGGCCATCAGGATGACTCTCTTCGTGTGCTATGCTCAGTCGCAACGACTTGACAGAGACCAAGTGGCTCCGAAGTTTTTGTGCACTGTTGTCTATCCCCCATTTATGGAAATTACGAATCGAAATAGAGTCAATTGGTTTCTTGAGGGATCGAAAGATACGGTCCTGAAACTGCTTTTGGAAATTGTTCTCCTGGAAAGTCTCTTCATCATCGCCATTACCTGCATGTCGGTCGAAATGTAAGGTGATTGCGTTGAGGTTTGGGAATTCTCCAAGGCGGTCGGTGCACTCCTCATACACAGGACTGAATTCTGGGCCCACCCACCAGCCGTCAAACCACCAATATGCAAATGCGGGATGATGATCCTGAAGTGTAATAGTCAGTTTCTCTTTGATTTTTAATATAGGCACCAACCCGACACTCACACAATGCGTCTCGCAGGTGTACACTTCCACATGCTTCACGTAATTCCCGAAAACGTCATGCTCTAGTATATTGCGAAACCGCTTGGCGTCATATCCAGGTGGTCCTGGATATTTTTTCTCCGCCCATTGAGGCGTGTCCCTATCCACGGCGTCTAGTAGACGTTGCATCTGCCAAGTCACAGGCCCATCATCGAGACCCTCGGAGCACATAGCTCCTGATATGCTCTGTTCATTGCGTTGCGTGTTTTCAGTGTCTTCATCCCCTTCGCCACCATCGTCCGCGACCCAATGCGCGTACAATATCACGCGCTCAAAGAGTTGCGGCACAGCAGTTTGTTCAAATCGTCTGTTTAAAAGGCGTACGTTGGCGAGGGCTCGCTTATCTAGAAAATTTGCAACGCGCACTAGAAGCTCATTTGGGAGTGCATCGAGCGTAGCCATATGGGGCGCGGTGCTGGAATAGGCCCTGTTAGGGTATATAGTATGGAAGGGGAGTTGATTGATCGTACTTACTAAGTAGAAGAAGAAGTATATAAGGATAAACACGTGATATATTAAATCACGTGTTGTGTACCGGGATATCGACAATACGCAGCTCTTTATAGTAGTTAAGAATCAGAATGAACAAGATGCTAGAGAGTTGCCTCAGTTGAAAATTTTGCTCTGTGAAGGCGTATCTGCCGTACGCGGTATGCTGAGGGCCGGAGGGATGTCATTTCGGACCCCATAAAGTTGCGTAAGTCAGATATACCCATGAGGACTTCGATAAGGATTTTCAATAGAACAATAGAGGAGAATAAAAGTTACAAGAGACCTATATCTTGATTCTGACTTCCTTGCTTCCACGAGGGCTTTTCCAACTGTATTTGTCGCGTGCCTGAAATCCGTTTTTGCATTAAATTGTGTACGAACAGAAAGCCCTTGATCTTATAGTCATCAAAGTGATGAGACATTAGAGACGCGAAGTTGAAAAATAGTAATCTATTATTTCATGGTAGTCAACGTACCATGCGCCTATAATATCTTATTGGCTAAATTGGCCCAAACTCTAGTGTCTAAGTTCTGGGTCACTGGCGCCGCTGTTTCCTATTCGAATACTTCAAGGCCAACTAAGTCCGGCGCATACGCGTTCCCGAAGTTCTTAAAGACAACCTGATTTCCAGATCCAGCGCTGAATCCATCAAGCTCAATTGTTAACCTCCCCGTCTCTTGCCAATCTTCACCAGAAAGTGGGAATGCCCACCGTTTTGCCGTCCCGCCGTTCACCGTAATTGTCATATTGCGCGTGTTAGTACCCCACTCCCACGCTGTACCGAACGCATAATCATAATTGATGAAATCTACACCGACAGTCTTCTTACCCGCAGATTTCACGGCAATATTTTTCAAAGTCACACTTGCGCCTTGACCAATGTTACCGACCTTTTTCCCGACTGGGAGGCAGTCGCCGGAAGAACAGGCAGCTGTAGATGAGGATCCAGCTAGAGTACCGCTTGCTGCAGGATAATATATCGTAGACGGTACCGCTGCAGTAGTTATGTTGGAGAGAACCCATAGTTTAAGTTCGTGAGGTGCGAGGGAAACAGTTTGTGTTCCGGACTGCGCTCCTGTATCCTTCGCGGCCCACACATCGCGCACATTGGCAGAAGTTATACCAAGTGATGTAAGATTAACGCTTACACTTCGGGCTTGATTCCTCCAGTTTGCGATACCAACCACTCTGCGGGAGCCAGACAGGTCACCAAGCCATATATCCCACTCTTCTTCTGTATAACGGCGTACAAGCTGGGCTTGTTTACTGAGAGAGTCTTGGTTAATGGCAATAACTTCTTTGTTTGAAATGATGGCGAGAGAGGTCTTAGATAGTTTACTATCAAGAATCCCGCCTAGCATTAACGGTGATTTGTTGATAGCCCACATACCGAAGTGGAAACGCTCCTCTTCAGCAGAGAGAACATTCAATCCAACACTAGTACGTCAGTACTTAATATAGAAGTAAGAAAATGGAACGCACATCAACATGTCCATATCAGGGAATGCACCTGGTCTAGTCTGTCTCCAGTATGGAACGACCTAGTTAGTGATGCGCCAGATGCTGCGCCAGGCGTTGTAAATGTCGTTACTCATTCTCCACGAGTTTCCGATTTTAGATGCCCTGTATCCTATCAACATTTTCTTTTTCGATATGTATTCATTGAGGACCCGCACCAGTCGCCCACATTTTCACCAATTCCCCATTGGCAGATGAAATATTGGAATGAGCGATCTACTTTCTCAAGGCTGGTTGCCATCTTCTGGAAGCGCGCTGGAGATTTCGCCTCCGCCGAGTCAGAATCCACCATATTTGTCTTCGAGGTCGCATAGCAGTTGTCATATCTGTGATCTGTTAATAGCCGTTATCCAATAGGGCTGTGGGGCTCACTTCAATGCATCACCGCCCCACGAGTTGAACGACTGCGCATCAATGTCTTCATATCCTGCAAATAGTCAGGTTCAGCACTTTGTTGCAGAATCTTTGCGCCTACCAAGCGACCCCGGAATATCCTGTGACCCGCACTGTAAGTATCCTGCGCCAGAGTACAACCCAAATTTTAGACCCAGTCCATGTAAGTAATCGCCCAGTACCTTTCCACCAGACGGAAATAGCGTTGTGTTCCACTGTAGTTTTTGGGTGCTGTCGCGCGTTCTTGCATTCCATCCACAGTCGGGCGTTACGATAGTGTATCCCAAATCCTTCAAGCCGAGGTCGACAAGTCCTTGCGCATTCAATTTGACCTTCTGCTCAGATGGATTACAATTGTACGCATTGTAAGTATTCCATCCCATAGGCGGGGTCGCCGATTTGACATTTTTGGCTGCGAGCGGCGATACCAGCGAAGCTAGGACAACTGCTACTGTGGAATGCATTTTGAGATCACAAAGCCATGAATTGAAGATGCTGATGCCGATCCGTAAGTTTTTGTCTCTTCTCTTCGGAATATTTCAATTGCTGAGTCGCGTCATGTGGCAATAGGTTTAGTAGTTCCACCTATCAATTTTGCCGGCTCTGTGAGGTTGTTCTGTGGCTAATATACTATTGCGAACGCTAGCTTGCGGGGTTTTGTGGGGAATAGGTGGATTTGGGAATGCGCATACAGTTCGGACCTTTTGGGATCAATTAAGATGGAGTAATTTCTCCAAACTGAGGAAGTGGTAACTAATCCGATCGTAATGCGTGGGAGAATTGAATAACCTGTGAAGCTAGGTGTGACGAAAGAAAGCTCAATTGCTTAAGGTAGTGACCCAAGCGACGACCTAAACAGAATTTACAGTCGGGAAATCAAGGTCTTCAATATAGAATAATATCTTGTATCTCATGCTTACCATTGTCCAAGTCTGTCATACACTCACCTTTCGTGAAGCCTTCCACATAGCACTCACCAACAACCTCATAATATCCATTTCCATGAACGTGTCGAAGGATCATGGGGATACTGCATCCTAATATTATGAATATCGAATCATCGGGCTGAACAATAGAAGGCGCGATACCAAAGTGACTACTTGCGGTCGTTATCATTCGGCGATTCTTGAAATTTGCACACATAACATGGCAGTTACTATCAAAAAGATCTGGTGGTAGTGCGCCTAGTTTAGAGGGAAAATACTCTTTGAAGCGTTTACCGCCAATGCGGAACGATCCAATGCAACGTCGCAGGGAATTGAACTCTATAAAAGAACTGGCCTATGACTATGTATGATAAGCATTTTCGATAGGGTTGGTGGTTAGATTTTTTAGCACTTCATCACTTGCTTCTCTGCCGCCTAAGTCTCCAGTATTGTCCACATCAGCATCGAACTAAGGAATCTGGAATACTTGAGCTTTCTGCTTCTCATCATCGAGTGGATAGAAGAACATCGTGCGCAAGAGTGCAGCCGCTGTGACATCTTCGCCGTCGTATGGCGACTGATTATGTCGGGGCTGAACAATTGTATCCGGCCATTTTTCCGCCTCTTTGTCATCCGATTCACATCCCCACTCAGGAGCGATGCCATCAACGACTCCTATCGAAACTGCCTGGCAACTGAGCAATGTACCATCTTTGCTAAAACAGAAATTCCTTGGCCTTCCACCGTCTGCTCGCCTGCCTTCGAGCGAGGGCACCCATTCCTCAGACGTTAGCGGCAAGTTATCTTGCTTTTCATCGATAAACTGATCGTATATACCTTCTTCGTTGGCAAAGTACCACTCGTGCGAAGGAATGTGTAAGCTTCTATCTGGGTTCAGGGTCCAGTCTGTTACCCAGCTTGGTAGATCGAGGGTAGACCGTGAGTTTTGAAAGGTATTGCGCGCGAAGATAATATCCAAGTCATTTGTGGCTTGAACGACGGACTTGGCGAAGGCAATAAACAATTTCTTGACAAATGCGGCTTCGACTTGTTCTTGGCCATTACAACTCTGCTGCATAGACATATGCTTAGCAGCAGTTGGGAGCTCTGCCAAGAATGATTCCATCGCCGCGGATATATGTTTCGGAAGAAGAGCAAGCATGCCAAAGATCTTGTCGTATTGGTGTGTTGCATTTGCAGACTGAGCTAGTGAAAGGACTGGAGAACGTAGCTCTGGATATGTGATAACAGAAGATGCTTCTTGATGTTGCATTTGCTGTCTCAATTGGCCAATCCATCGTAGAAGCGCCACTGCAGGACCAACCTTAGGAAAAGGTAAAGAAAGATCTTCCCGCTTCATGATTTCAGTGATGATCTCACGATGCTCAGCATAGATCTTCGCCATGAGACGCATTCCATGCAAGTCCGCGATACGGTTTCCGCAGAAAACGAGGCTGATATCATTAGCCATTACAAGTTCCTGGATAATCCACATCCGACTCCAGTATCTGCGCGTGAACAAATGTGATACAGCGACATAGGCCTTTTGGTCAGGGATATGAGCTTTCTCTCCTCTTTGTACTTCCCGCCATCTATCAACGAGGCATTGCCCGTAGTTGAATCCCTTGTTTGATTAGAAACTCACCTTTACGGTAAGATCCATTGCTAAGTCGGAGTTGTTCTCGCTTTCACCTAGATGGATGAGGTTCAAAGATGCTTGGCCAAAAATGTGCTACATGAGCATAACCTATTGATTTTTATCCAGAGCATCGTGCTGGTTGATGCACAGAAAATCAATCCACAGGAAACAATCGTTATCGCCCATGCCTGGCTTAGAGATGAGTGAGCGTACAGACCGCAGGGCAACGTGGACACTTCGAGGAACTCTGATGGTTTGTCCATTGAGAATGATGGAATCACTTAGGTCAGTTGAGCCCCAAGCATATAATATGGCAAAGAAATTGCCCCAGGTAAACCACAAAAGTCGCCTAGGGCCTGTTATTACCGATTGATTACGGACACAGGTGTGCCACCCGACCAATCGCCGCCTGTTTGATAATGTTTGATTTTGCTAGTTATCACACCAGTCATCGAGAGACACGGTTTTGATTGTACATCGAATGGGTTCATCGTCTCGCAACGTCAAAGCGCGATACAGGTGCACCATGCGCACCTGATTACGGAGCATATCGAGCGGTTCATAACGATAGGTCGGCCTCTGTTCCCGCAATTAGCCCGTGGATCAACCGGTGCGAATGAGCTTGCGCACTTACGATGAAAGCGCGGATCCTCGAGAGCAGTCTTAGTCCAATCACAACACCAAGGTCTATAGGCCCGCATATTATTGCCTGGAAAACCGCCGAAACCTTCCTGCTAATAGACATTGTGACCCTCACCGGAATCCTTCGTGCTGCCCACACGTCTTATAGTTTGCGGCAGGCTTTGCCGAGGCTGACAGGAGAGCTTGGATTAGCGCTCCCACATACTTTCGCTTACACTTTCAGGGCTCATTTAGCGTGTCCAGTTGCGCAAGCGATCGTCCACGGATACGAGTTGCGATATGCTTGTCTAGAGTCTCAAAGTCCATAAACGGACGTGAAGCTCCCGGTTTCTCTCTTGCTCGCGCTGTATTTCATGTACTACGTGTGCTTTATGAAACATGTGGTCCCTGCGACTGTCTACTACTCGAGATTCTTATTAAAGCCCTGTCACCCCACCTCGCACAAAGCCGTCATGCGGGGTCTAGATTGGGATGTGGCTTACTGATGTGCACCCGTCAGCTACTCTTCGGAGGCGCCGAAAGCCCTAGCTGAAAGGAAGCGGCGTTGTCGCCGACAGCTGAAGGCAACCATTTCACAAGTCGCGATGTATATATGGAGATGGCAGCCTCGTGCCCCAGGCTTCAAAGTTTTCGCAATCCACTAATTTTCCACATCGCGACCGGCTTCATAGCGTTCTAAAATATAAACCGTTGCGGCAGCTAGTTGACATGACTTCATTATTTGCGAAGTTGTTCGGCAGGAAGTCAAAGGGCTCCGAGACGGGAAGACAGCATACGCAAACGCAAACGCAAATGCCCGTGCCACATGCTGTTCAAGTCAACTGGGAAAAATGGTCACCGGCAGGTGAAGGAGATGGTAGGCAGTTAATCCTCAGCGTACTGAACATCGCATTGACCCTGGAATAGTCAGATCTCCATGCCCTGCCATCAATGCTCTGGCCAACCACAACATTCTTCCTCATAATGGAAAGGGGATCACGAAAGCAATGGCCGTCGAAGCCTTGACGAAAGCTTACAACGTCGATCCCAAGATCGCCAACGTCTTCGCAGCCAGCGGTATCATCGCAAATCCGAACCACGACGCGCACTCATTCGATCTGAACCACGTCAGTAAGCACAATTATATCGAACACGATGGCTCGTTAAGTCGTGACGATGCGGCTTTTGGTGGTGGCGAGAAGTTTTCACAAGAAGCATTCGATGAGCTGCTTGCAGTATATCGTGCAGCACACCCCGGCGAGTCTGACGACAAGATCATGACAGATTGGGCGACTGCTGGCCAGGCAAGATGGGCACGTATTACAGCCAGCAAAGATAAGCACGAAAAGGCACAATCGACTTGGACTTACGGAATCAAAGAAGCAATCATGAGCTATGGTGAAACTTCGTTATATCTCAATTTACTCGGAAAAGATGGCGTTGCGCCTTTGAATTGGATAAAGATATTTTTTGGTAAGCCTGCATAGGGAGCGAGACACTGACCTACCTGCTGACAAGAGTTCAGAGCAAGAACGACTTCCATTTGCTGAGGGGTGGCAACCGCCGGTGAAGTTCGATCAATCAGACCTCAATCATGGATACACAGAGATGATGAAGAGCGGTAAGCATGGCAATGAAGAAGCCAAGCTGGTCGGCATCGGCACACTTGTATCTTTAAAGGCAGCGGTATTAAGCCTGGGAGCGAATTTGATCAAGAGTCCGTCTCCACGTGTTTAGGCTGCATCTGGTTGGAATGGGACCCACTCTCAGCGCGATCGAAGCGAAGGTATAACTACGTGTATGAATCAACAGAAGTTGCAGTTGTCCAACTATCAGAAGGTTTTAATGGGTTATTTTCTTTTGGCTCTCTGCCCCGAGCTAGTTTCCTGCGCTTCAGCTGGGTACGATTGTGCTCAATTTCAATTTTAAAACAAGTTCCGTTGGTAGCTTGTGTGTATATTGAGAGTTTGAAGGCTTCTCGCTTCCATCCCACCGAGATCTCCGCTTTGTTCATGTTCTCTGGGGAGTGTAGCAGCTTTCGAAGGTTCTTTTGAACCAAGTCTCTGAAACTGTCTATCGCACGAACATGAACGCAATGTAACCAGGGTGAATGTCGGCTCGCTTCGTTCTTCTTTCCGATAAGGTCATCGCCAGCACCAAAAAGCACAACCAGATACCCATGTTGCATGATTAGTGACATAGCGCCGACCCGTAGAGTATCTGCTGGAAAGCAGACCACTTTCGTGCGTGTGTTCCAGTATCGTTTCGGATAGGTATGCTGTACGCATGCGTTTGTTTTAATAACAAATCGATTGATTGCAAGCAGCCATCCGCTCTGTGAGAATTGAATGACTGGTTCTGAATGATTCAGGATCAGACGTTTCCGATTAGCTTTCGCAGCTTCCGCTTGCTGATGGCTTACGACGAAGCGGGCTCCGAAGAGCCACCCCGTTTGCTCGGAATTCCATGCTTTGAGAATGAGACCAATCGGACCTTCTGGTTCATCTTCGAAGCTACATCCTAGTACGCAAAACGGGTCGCCTCGAGTGGATGTCGATACGGGAAGCTCAATGATCAAACCCAAATTCGATATCGCGTAAGGATCGTCACTGTATTGGAACCAAGGCTGCTGAATAACCCTTCGTTCCGAGTAAAAGGATTTGGGGTTTGGGGCAAGGAAGGGAGCACTGAATGTCGGCTTAGATGAGAAGTTGGTCCTGCTCCAAGCAAATATGGAATGATCCGAAGATGTTTTAATGATTTCTTCTTGCAGTCGACGAAACGCGTTTTCCCTTTCACCGTAAATGAGCGGCATGTTCACACCGAAGATTCCCAGCAGGCAATAGGCTGTGTCTTCAATCCGAGTGGTTTCGCGGAGCGCTGCCCAATTCATCCTCTCTGCCACAGAAAATTGGGTTAATAAAGCTGCTGATTGCACTCCCAAAGCGTTTTCTGGGATCCTTGTGATGGTACTGATGCAGCGAGAAAGCTTGTCTCTGCTCCCTAAGCTTATCCAATTAGAACCAAAGAATTCGATCTTGGGAGGTGCTATAAGCTCTTGCAAAGTCCATCCCCGGGTGAACCACCTGCTTCTGGCCAGCTGCGAGGAGAAGAAGGTATCATGTTCGCGGCCTTCAAAGTGCCCATCCTCGACGAGCGTTAGCAACTGGGGTTCCGCAACCAAGACGTCGGACAAAAAAGCATAGCATATGGCCGCGCGACCGTACCAATGAAACATCGAATTAATAGCTTCCGAAAGCTCAGCGCTGGAGCTTTTGTCGATGCAACAGCTGTCGATCCAGATGTACTGGAGCCCATCTTCTATCGCTTGCAAGCAAGCGAAGTTGATCTTGTGAAAGCCACGATGATAACGAGCACTACGACTTTTAAGGTCTTGAAACGCCACTTCTGTCTCATCCCATGTGTGCGAGAGAATGGCATATGGGGGCGGGTCGCGGAGATGGAAGAACTCCTCGAGCTGTAAGCTGTGTACGTTGAGAAGTCGCATGATTCGTAGTCTTCGATGCTTTGAGTCGTCATGAAGCCCAATGCCACCTATTCACTCCTGGAGAAGTTCCGCTCCTGCGCGACTGGTGTTATCGTAGTGTGGATCGTCTTGAAGGATCATCCTCGGTCAGCAGGGTGGGGCGGGCTGTGCAAAGTGGCTGGGGCCGTCGGGGCTTGCACGACCACTAGGAGCATAGATACCTTGCGCCTCAGGCCAGAATAAGTCCTGCCAAGAATATGAACTCTTTCACGTTTGAGTACCAACATACCACGAAACTACTGCATTGATATAACGATAAGTGCGCCATATGGAATGCTCCTTATCCCATCACAGATGGCTCACTTCTGGTCTCTCTGCCGATGTGCGCATCAAAATTAAAGGCACGGCGATGCTAGCAACTAAATCATGACTACCCAGCTGTCGCACCCAATTACAGCCTCAATTCCTCAGAACCAGTCCAAGACAGCATATTCGGTCCCGTTAGACAAATCAGACGCCACTGTTCGCACAGGTGCCTATCATCGGGCGGATTTTGATCGCACAGTCATATGGTTCACACCTGCAACACACAGCAATAGCGTAGTCTCTATTTTACCTGACCTTCGCGATCCGACGACGTCGCTAGGAGAGCTTGACAGACTTCCTCTCGAGCTCATCAACCAAATTTGCCTACATCTAGATATTGCATCAATAGTCTGTTTTCGCCAGATCAACGTTCGAGCGCGGCATGTGGTTAATGCGCTCCACGAATATCAAATCATCACTACGCACGCCCTCAACCCCTTCTGCGCGCTACTCCGAACACAGTCGGCATCGCGCGTAAGGTTGATTGATTTTTACAACCTTCTCTGCACGCAGACCTGCTCGCTCTGCAATATGCGGTATGGCTATCTTGTCTACTTGCCCACCTGGATCAGATGTTGCTCGCATTGTGTTTGGAGGGAAAATAGGGCGGCAGACCACCTAAGGCATGCTGTGCATTACCCAGTTACAATCTTCGAACTAATCAAATCGAAACTGGGATATCCTGCACTGGCTGCCAATTCGGATTAGAAGATTGCCTCAGGGCTGCAACAGGAGAGTGGGATAGTACCTGGGCTTGTGACGCTCGTGACATGGTGTATTCACACAGTGGATTTTAAGAGCACTTTTCTTGGTGTCAAAAAGCGCAGGATCTGTGGCTGGAGAGTAATGATGGAACAGTTGAACCTGATGGGTTACCCTATATTAGCTGTAAGACAGGTGGCTACTTTAAGCTAAGAGAATAAAGTTCAGGCTGCATTACACATAGTGTTATGCGTAGAAAGCCGGTATAAAACAGCTTGAATTTTGATTTCAAGCGTCACAGGTGTTCGCATATCCACCTATGCCACCATATGACCAGCATATTTGTCTTCTATGTTTCGAGGAATCATGCTCAAAAGATCTCCCAACATTTTCTTCTGCTATTTATGATCTATCAGAAGACTTCTCCTATAATGCGATAACATACCAATGGGGAGACAGCGATGCTGAGGGGAGTCATTATCAATGGCGAAGTGTTCCTGATTCGAAAAAATCCATGAGTTTCTTCAGGACTTGAATCACACTCAATACAAGCATACGTCCCTTTTTTCCGACGCAATATACCAGAGCGTAATCACAAGTTGGTATGCGATCGGGTTTATAGACTTCTCGGCTTCGCTACTAGGATCATGGAAAATGGTTAGAAATTACAAACCCAAGATGTACAATAAGCGAAGCATCTGATAAATTTACCGTACCTGATCTTCTTCTAGACCAACCCGAAGGATACAAACAGGTGACGCTAAAATCACTATAGAGTAATCTATTTCACTGAGCATATTACTCCACCGCCTCTTGGTCACCCTACCAAGTAACTCTGAGATGTAAGTGCTGCAAAGTTGTTCAACGTGCTCAAGTTGCATAAAAATCTAGATGAGTTATTGAACAGATCTTCGCAAAGGCATAAAAAGTGGTTACCTAATCACAGATCGATGGACTGAAAAAGGATACGAACAAAGCTTAGAAGAGGTGGTCAAGATACTAAGATATCTAAATGAGTGTTTGCCGGTAATACCGGTATATGTGTTCGAAGGAATGCATCCGCGCATCTTGCTAATGTGTTTTTGAACACGGTTCAGATAATGTCAGCGTTGTCGATCAAGGTACGAACATCCCAAACGAGTTGAGCATCGCTGACCATACATTGGCTTGAAAATTCAACGTTAAACCGCCCATCTTGCTCAGGTCTGCGGACACATTGTCAAGCGCGATAAGTTGACAGAAGAGCGTTCTGTCGCCCAGTGAATATACCCAGGCACCTTCCAACATGAGCCAGATTTGTAGCCTGCTATATGTGTCGTTCGCTACGGTGTCAATGTCAAGTCCTGCTTAGGAATGAAGCTGCAATCACACATAATACATATCATGATGAACTATGTCAGCGTTATCAAGCTGCCGCCAAGCGCCGCATCAGCCATTACTTCTAGACCTAGGAATAGCTCCTTGGCTGATATATGTATCCCAATAATTCTTTGCATAAACTGCTATTTGGCCGTTTGGAGGAATTCCAGCCATTACTTAAACGATCTGGCTTGAATACATTACCGGTAGTGTCAGCTGGCAACCCCACTAGTGTTTGTCCGTGATTCCAAAGCGTGAAAAGTGCTGGCAGAAAATTCTTCGGCAGCAAAGAATCAGCAAGATGGCTTTTCATTCAGACTAGCCAGCCGAGTTCCCTGTGTGTATAGTGCACTTCAAAGCAGGCGAGGCCGGACGAATTTTCTAGCCGAAGACCGTAGACCATGGCATGATAGACGCCTATCGGTCTTGGATGTCCGTGGAAATTGGCCGCACTTTTCTCCGTCGAGCGTTTGGTCTCTAGCTCTTGAAACCGTTGAAAGCACTAGCGGTTCGCGCGTGACACTCGAGCTTTTGGCGGGTCTCTTTATGGAGGCATGGAAAGAATTAATATTCTTTCAAGCACTAGTACGGCGCCTGCCTGCATATCATAACCACAACGTCAATTTTCCGCGGGACTAATCGATCGGAGGAATCTTCACCTTGCTTCGACAACAGGCAAGCCATGCGTGGAATTTGTATCTGCTAAAATAATCACGGACGACCCGAACGCATTTGATTTATGGCCGACCTGTATATCGTCGTCCTTGCAGATGTGTACGCAGATTCAGCGTTTAGTGGATATGTCAAAAAGTGATTGGTGGTTGATGAGAGCTCACCCAAATAGGCAGGAGGATGATTTCAAGGTGCAAACAGAAATGACTGTGAATATGGCCGATAGTGGAAAAAGAGCGGTATCGCCACTATTTCGGCAAGTTTTGCGCCGTAGTAAATATTTGACCCCTCAATGTCCAAGTGATATGCCTGATCAGGTTTTATTTCGTAGAAAATTAACAATCCTGTGAAGCGGCGCAGTCTTATAATGATACCATATTTGACCCGCATCCTCATCCGCTCCCGTAGCTGGTGCTCGCACTCGCGCCAAAAGCGTGCAATATGCCGAAAGGGGCGCCGTTCGTGCCATAGGCACGCTCTTGGCTGCATAGGCGCCAAAACACATTCAAAATCTTGGAACTAGAAAACGGCGTTATAGCCCAAGGCAGCAAATGGAGGACGAATCTAGGCACGAAACGGTTAATATTAAAGGTGACACTAACCGAGAAATACGAACACGAAACGGTCAGCATTGAAGGTGAGACTAGCCGAGACAAACGAACTCGGTCGCTCTGAACGCACTTCAACATCAGGGGAAAGCTATAATATTAATACCATGTTTGCGTTATTCTTGTGGAGTATACATTTTCTATCATACATCTACAGTTGAACTGTGAACACGTCTTGGCACGCGATTGGCTAGATTCAGACGACTTGTATACTCAGAATGAGTGTTGCTCTTCCACCGTCGCATAGTGCTGTCGTAGTTCGACCTCTCATCTTTACAACGCCAGAGGAAAGAGAAAAGATTCTTGAAGATGTTGAGTACAATATCTTTGCCTTCCCAGCAGGGCTTCTCACATGCGACTTCCTTTCCGATTCTGGCACTTCAGCCATGACGGACGTTCAATGGGCTGCTTGTGAGTCGTCTTCGCTTTCCTCTACATTTTTCATGAATACTCCAGATTTCCTAAATGTTCTGAGGCTACGATGAGTTTCGATTTTGGATGCTGAGTTTTGGGACTGCAGTGATGCGAGGAGATGAGAGCTACGGTCGCAATTGGGGATACTACTGCCTCCTCGACACCTTCCGTGATATATTCGAGCGAGGAGAAAATCAGCAGCGTGTATTTCAGACTGTGGTGACTGGTATGGCGGATAATGATTATTATCGCAATACACTGCTCAAGCCTTTCGAAGGCGGGTTTGTAAATGGCGGGCCGCATCAGCTTGCACGCCCGAATTTTTTTATCGTCCCACAAGGAAGGTGTGCCGAAGCCCTTCTTTTTTCTACAATGAGCACCATGATCACAGAGCAAAAACGAACTACGCAAACGCCAGTAATAATCAGCAACGGATTCTTTGACACGACTGGAGCAAATGCTGCAGTTGCTGGGTTCGAATTACAAACATTCACTCAGCCTGGCCTGAATGATCCATTTCCACACGAGCTGGTTGGAAAGAAAAATTATTTTAAAGGAAACCTGGATGTCGAAGCTACGGAACGGTATATTGATCAGTACCCAGGGCGTGTAGTTCTGTTACTAATGACGATTACCAACAACTGGGCTGCCGCACAACCGGTGTCGATGGCGAACATCCGAAGCGCGTCCGCATTAGCGAAGCGAAAAGGAATACCATTCTTCTTTGATGCATGTCGTTTTGCAGAAAACTCATTTTTCATCCATGAGTTTGAAGAGGGCTACGCCGCGAAATCGATTTTAGAGATTGTACAGGAAATGTTCTCCTACGCTGATGGGTTTACGATATCATTGAAGAAAGATGGACTTGCTAACATGGGTGGTGTGCTTTGTTTCCGAGACGGAAGTTTGTTCCCCAAGACGTATGATGAAATAGGTCTGCGCCTTAAGGAACGGCAAATACTGTGTTATGGAAATGATTCATACGGCGGAAGTAAGTTTCTCCAGCATTTGAAAGTAGACCATCGTACTGATGTCTTCTAGTGAGTGGGCGGGATTTGATGGCCACTGTCGCCGGCCTTTTCGAAGTGACCAAGGAACCATACCTAAGAGGTCGCATTGGTCAAGTCCAGCGATTTGCACAAAAGCTTCAAGAAGCAGGAATCCCTTTGCTCCTACCTCCAGGGGGCCATGCGGTATATCTAGAGATGAATGGGTTCTTTACCGGCTGCGACAGAAAACCAGACGATTTTGCTTCGGTCGGCTTTACTCTTGAGCTAATTAAAGCATTTGGCGTTCGTGCCGCTGAGGCGGGCCCGTTCGGGTGGGAATGGGATAAGAAATCACCAGAAGAGCAGAAGAAAATCCCGAATCTTGTTCGGTTTGCAGTTCCTCGCCATGTACTCTCCGAAGACCACATCAACTATGCAGTCGCATCTATCAAAAGTCTTCACGATAGGAGGCATACCATACCCAATGTGGTGATCACGAGAGGAAAGGAGATGCGACTACGCCATTTCTCGAGTGGCCTGAAGCCCGTTCCTGTGAGCACGAAGATCCTTGGAAGTTACACCAACGAGGCATCAAGACAGTTAACACATCTTTCAAATGCACTCGACCAAGAAGATGAGAAGAGAGTACAACTTATTAGCGCTTTCAAGCTAGCAGCGGGAAGATGGGGAGAGGAGCCAATACCGCAAACTTTGAATCCATCAGCTTGGCTATCTAACGTCAGCAACGACAATGCATTCTTTGAGTATTCGGTTGCAATAGACCAAACCAGTGGAGAAGCTGAGCTCCGGTTCCTTATTGAAGCCCAGCCAGAAATAAACAGCATATCAAAGGCTCAAAAGAGCGCTTTGGACTTGAATAAGAACATCGCCGATAAATACAGGTCGAGGATTTCATTGAAACGATGGAACAGTATTCGTGAACTATTCATGCCATCTCGCCCACAAGGAATGTTCGCTGCGTGGTACAGCTATGCTTCGGCCAAACAGGGACCCGAATGGAAGATTTACCTAAACACATACGCTGCAGGACCTCAGAATGCCATATCAATAACTCGCCAAGCATTTGAGCGCCTTGGTTTGAAGGCTTCATGGGACCTTGTGCAAGAAATCCTGTCGAAAAATGAATCGGTCGTTTACTTCTCCCTGGATCTATCTTCAGACACAGACCATGCCCGCGTCAAAGTCTATGTTTCTCACCCTGGCACATCCGCATCAGAAATTGCACAAAAGCATGTCCAAATATGTCCCAACGCAGACTCATACAAGATCCAGCAGTTTTGCTCGTACATGGCGGGCGGTCCACTGGGTCCGTACCACGCGAAGTCGCTTCTGTCGTGTTTTGCATTTACGAGCGAGAAACCCACTGAGCCTGAGGGTACCATCCACTTCCCAGTCATCGCATATGCAAAAGACGATGCAGAGATTCAAGAACGTGTCGAACGATACATGGCTGCTCTCTCTGTTTCACCGCTTTTCAAGGAAAGGTACCGGAAGACGATTAGCGCTGTGCAGCGTCGGCCTTTAGCTGCTAATGTCGGCTTGCATGCCTGGGTGTCCCTGAAGCAAGGCGCAAATGGAAAGAGGTCGAACACGTTCTATTTGTCTCCAGAACTCTTTAGCGCTGTAAAATTTGGGCAATGACATGCTCGAGTCTGATTGTTGACAAGTCATAGCAGCAGCGATAGGGGGTCGGACTACAAGCTCATCATGAATACCAGAACTAATCTGAGTGCTCTATGACAATTTAATGTACTTCCGATATCAATTTTCTTAGTCACTTTGAGGGGGTTTTCGAAGACTTGTTTTGCTGAACGCGTGTCCAAAGGCTGCCAATGTATTCATATTTCTGTAGTCATTCTTCATGAAATGCTAAACAGAAATGTATTGCTCCCATAGTCATAGTTGATTGTACTTGTCACTGTTAATCAAGTTCTGCGCTTAGGGTAGGGGAAGATGACCTTAGCCACTAAAAATCAACAGCAATCTTCTTATTTTTCAAATTCGACCAAATTCGGACCATACTGCTGTCTTCAGAAGTCTTCACTTTTCTTTGTGATATTAGTCATTATAAAAATTAGTGTAAATATGGATGGGTGTCTTAATTTTTCTTTGTTGTCGACCCTTTTGTCTCCTTATCTTGGGGACATCAACACGATATCACTTTGACAAAATTCCTCAACCATGGTATAGGGCTCGGCCTTTTCAACTTACAGCCTCAAGCAGCAGAAGCAACATTAAATCGCATCTCTCGTGGATAATATACACAACTAGGTTCTTTGAAAGGGGATTAGGATTCCCATTCCTCGCCATAATTTCTCAAATATGCGTTGCTATGGAATTCGATAGAAGTGACATAAGAGATGATACACAGAAAATGCAGAGGTCAAGTTTCAGAGAGCGTGGCGATTAATCGCGTGCTATCACAAACGTTCTTTCGTATACCCTGTTCATATTGTATCCTGTCATACGAAACTTGTGAACCAGGAAGTACATGAACGACCAGATATGAAGTATTTCGAAATTGTGAATGAAGATCTTGCGCCGTAAGTTACAAGGAACTCTTATCAAGCAACACAAACATCATAATTCATGTCCAATCTTCTTTGAAAGCGGTAATAATGCTCGAAAAAATCAACATCAAGATGGGGAACCACTTAGAAGGCCAGATGCTCTCATGATCTCCGGAATCATATCATCGTAGATACCACGCTTCACGAAATCCTAGATGCTCCTTGTTTCTGTGCCGAGGGCTTTATGATACGATCTAGTGGAATCAACGAGCTTCTTAAGGAGCATTCGCTCCGCCCCCGCTTTACATCCGGATACTGTATCGTGATAAACGAGAGCTTGAACGTATGGGTGTTGATGGACATATACTAACGAAGCAATCTCAAAGATACGCTTCATGTCGACGCGGTCGCATGGCGCACATTTTAGTGTCATACGATCGACTTTGTGTGATTGAATAATGTTAGAGATGTTGAAGAAGGCGATAAAAAGTGCGGACACGAAACATAAGGCTGAAACGTGGTGTCAAAAGGTATCTATGTCAGGACCTTGGCCGCCCGCCAGAAGAGTCTGCACGAAGACCCAGTTCATCCTAAAGCTACAGTCTGTGACACATCGATCGACCACTTTAGCATTAAGTTTTGCCAACGATTTGTAATTGCGATAAATTTGATGTAACCAAAATTTGTTAATCCTCCACCGAGACTCCGGAGAAATGCCACTCATAGAAAATCTAAGCGCCAGTTGCGCACTTCATTTCCCCTCGCTCTTCATCATCCTGGAAAAATGTCAGCAAAGCTAGCCTTGCAACGTTGGGATTGAGGGATCCACCTTTTCGCTTCATTTCTGCTCTTCCGCTCTCCGTTCTTGAGGAGTAACCAATTCAGGACGATTGAGGATATGAATATGTAAGCTAGCGAATACGATATCATAGTCCACATTGGCGTTTCGCCCTTGAGGATAGTAACAACGGAATCGGCAAGCGACATAGCGGCGGTGTTCTGGCAATATTTGGGTGTTTCCCCGATTGTGTGAAGAGGCAGTTTGAGGGTGCGAAAGTCGTTGGAGATGGTGGTGTGGGGTGTCAGACGGGTGGGAATTAGTGCCCCTATGTACTCTCGGCTGAGCATCGAATGAGCTTTCGGCTGCTTGCCTTCCCGGCAGATGAATGTGGCGTGGACTCACACGACTGGAATTATTGGTGCGTTTCCGATGGTTTGGGCGTTGACGCTCGTGCGCATGGCTATGTAATTTTCCTTTGGCCAGGGTAGACGCGTTGGTGGGAACACGACACTAACGACGCGTTTTCACACACGTATTTTCATCGCTGTTCGTAT
>Ga0247757_10000310_pt1 | contig 41027 bp, 27 predicted proteins | sample UWRJL126311R4_FD_180929 | JGI IMG/M metagenome (GOLD analysis project Ga0247757, IMG submission 180929) | Plant litter microbial communities from Arlington Agricultural Research Station in Wisconsin, United States - UWRJ-L126-311R-4 | ecosystem: Environmental > Terrestrial > Plant litter >... | reverse complement strand
AGAAGTTCTAGCAACAGGTTGCGTTGGCTATATTCTTCAGTTACAACGTTCAGAGCTGGAGCCGGATTTTCTCAAGCACTTCAAGCTCGCACGTTACTCTGCAGAGTTCTGGACCAAGCATGCTCAGAAGACAGGGGAGAGAATGGAAGCAATAAGTCGAGAGGCGATTCGACTATGTTCAAAGGAGAACTTTGCGTACGTTAACTGGATTCGGTTGTGGAATCCTGACAAGCCTTTGCAGGAGCCGGATTTGAAAAGAAACCCCAAGGAGATACCAAATCCACTCTACTATATGTCGCTCGTAGACATGAGAGACGCTGTGAAAATTTTACTCGACAAGGGCGCCAAGCCTAATGCGCAGCGTGGTCGCTACGGCAACGCACTTCAGGCGGCTTCATACAGAGGTCATGAGGTTGTGGTAAGGATGCTGCTAGAAAAGGGCGCCAATCCCAATGCGAAGGGTGGAATCTACGGCAACGCGCTCCAAGCGGCTTCAGAAGAAGGTCATAAAGCGGTGGCACAGCTGCTGCTCGACAAGGGCGCCGACCCCAACGCGCGGGGTGGCTACTACAGCGATGATTACGCCATCTATGGGGCTTCATATGGAGGTCACGAGACGGTGGTGAAGGTTCTGCTCGACAAAGGCGCCAACCCCAACGCGAAAGGCGGAGCCTACGGCAATGCACTCCAAGCGTCTTCTGAAAGAGGCTATGAAAGGGTGGTGAAGGTACTGCTCGACAAAGGCGCCGACCCCAACGCGAAGGGTGGATACTATGGCAAGGATAACGCGCTCTGTGCGGCTTCGAATAAAGGCCACGAAGCGGTAGTAAAGCTGCTGCTTGATAAGGGCGCCGACCCCAACGCCAAGGGTGGAGATGACGGCAGGGATAGCGCACTTTATGTGGCTTCTATTCAAGGCTATAATGCGGTAGTCAAGTTGCTACTCGACAAAGGCGCCGACATAGGCGTCGCGAATAAGAATGGATGGACACCACTCTACACAGCATCCTACAAAGGCCATGTCGAAGTAGTTAAGCTCCTGCTCGATAAGGGCGCCGACACAGGCGTCGCGAATGAGGACGGATGGACACCACTCTGCGTAGCATCCTACGAAGGCCGTGTCGAAGTAGTCAAGCTCCTGCTCGACAAGGGCGCCGACACAGGCGTCGCGAATGAGGACGGATGGACACCACTCTACACAGCATCCACCAAAGGCCATGTCGAAGTAGTCAAGCTCCTGCTCGATAAGGGCGCCGACATAGGCGTCGCGAATGAGGACGGATGGACACCACTCTGCACAGCATCTAAGGAAGGCCATGTCGAAGTAGTCAAGCTCCTGCTCGACAAGGACGCCGACCCTAACGCGCAGGATGGAGAGTACGGCAACGCACTCCAGGCAGCTTCATCGGGAGGCCACGAGGCGGTGGTGAAGCTGCTGCTCGACAAGGGCGCCGATACCGCGGCCAGAGACATACATGGATGGACGGCTTCGATGGCCGCGTTCCAAAATGGCCACCGTCATATAGTCGACATCCTTGGAGGCCGATTGTGCGATCAACAACCTAGCTGGGAAGAATGTTTGGCGCCAAGTCTACTTACCGTCTTAGGAAACTCTACTGTAGAGATTACAGGCAATGGAACAGTTGCGACCAGTGGTACGTCCAAGCCTTTTCATTCTATACATCGTATACTCACAATGGCCTAAGATCAGCTCAGTGTAAAAGAGCTTAAGTCCAGAATACAGCTGAGAGCGGAGCATCCATTTCCAATAGCTCAGCGGCTCAGATACTTTGAGGTGACTATTCATAGAGTGGGGCATAACAGGTATAAGTTCTCATTTTGATATCCATTATTTACCAGTCTTATCATTCTGACTAGACCTAGGATATTTGGAGTCGGGTTTTGTCATGAGAATTCACCCCACACAGGAATGCCTGGATGGAAAAAGGGTTCATGGGCATATCATGGCGACGATGGCAAATTGTACATGGAGCGAGGGCAAGGAGTACAGTACGGCGACACTTACGGGACAGGCGATGTAATCTGTTGTGGGTCTGACATTAATAAAGACGAACTCTTCTTTACTAAGAATGGGACACGAATTGGTAAGTTTCATCAGTCGTTCTCGATATCTTATTCTAACTTCATCATCCAAGGCTCCGCAGGAACATCACCCAGTGGAAGAATATTTGCGGTGGTTGGTGTAGGCTGCGAGGATTTTCACTTCTCAATCAACTTTGGCCCTGGCGGATTCAGGTGCATTTTGTGATTCATTATAGCTGGTTTTCTTACAGAAAACGCGTCCACCTCAAGATAGGTTCTCGTATTGTAGAAAATATCATGGTGCTGTGACCCAAACAAATTCAATTCGGCGGGTCCGTGAGGCCATTCGAGAATCCTCCATATCAAGTGACAAGGTGGCTACTATAGAACCACGTGTCGAAGATTTGCCACTTAAGCCTCGTTAAGAGCAGACGAACGCCTCGATCACGCTAGCAGGGAGGACGGCCGATCCGCTCTGGCCACACCCTTGCGCTGGGGAGGAGAATGCGGGCTGGTTGAATCGATCCCGCACTTTCTCTTTTGCTGCAGGAAGTGGGAAGAGCAGAGACGGAAGCTACGACTGTAGCATGGAGAACGGTTTGGCGACCTTTCGTACGCGCTTGGAGACTATTCGAGCAGGAAAGAAGGGGGCAAGAGCATCGACGGACCGATAGAGTGATGGAAGCCAGACATTAAGGTGGTGCGAGCCACGATCCAGTTCGCGATGGAGACAAAACGTCTACAGACGGTCAGCCAAGACACAGCAAGTATGGAAGAAGAAAACAATGAGCGACAACGCTTACGAATTCCTACACTTACTCTTTAACTAGTTATAACTAAGTTGGCAGCGAGCCGCCGCCTTCGAGCCTCCGCTAGCGCGCCGCCGACTAAGAGGCGCACGACGCCGGAATTGCCCTGCGGATGGGGACTCCCGACAACAACCTGGTTCACTATCAACTTCCAATTACATACAGCATACGGTAGCGTATCACATTTCCTTTCTTTCCTATGTTAAGCATGGTGTTAGATATGCGATCAGCAGGTCTCATAGTTGGCTTCTGAACTGGAGCAGGTGTTTAATAACAGAATATACATAGCTGGTGCATCGTAACGGCCCATACCCATAGGGTGCATGGCCATAATAGAAAACACACACATACACGCGCTGGGGAGGATTCGAGGCTTTTTAATTAGTAGGTTAAAGGCTCGTGAATGGGAAGGTAGGGGTAGGCGTGTTCCGCTTTCTTCACCGTCTGCGGCAAAATCTGTGTTGGCAGGGCGACCACTGGTTCAGCACGTCATCCAAACCGCAACACAGCAACTACACCTGCAAACTGCCGGCACCATCAAGCAGCACATGTATGGATTTCTCCTGCAACCACTAGTCAGCAACCATCGATCCGATACATGTCTTACGAATTTATCCGACCCCGGTCGAGATACGATGCGCCTTCGCACAAAGATGGCGGGCAGAATATCCCAACAGACCTCAACCACGAGATATACCTGCGTCATCCGGGCTATAGCGACACAGGCAACATCCTTCTGGCTCTTCCGGCCCTAGATCATCCTGACGGCGGCATTCACCACGAGACGGCACGGATCGCGTGTGCTATTCTTGCCAACAATAGATGGGAAGGGTTCTTGACGGAATCAAGGACAGGGCGCCCTACTCCAATACATCCGGATGGCATTCTACGGGGAAAGAATTATTATTTTCGCGTTTCTCAAGACCCCACAGACGGTAAGCAACCAGATAGACCCGAGATACGTGCGCTTGCATACTGACGTAGCCATCTCAGAGAAATATGCCATTGTTCCGTCCTTCGGCCACTGGCGCTTTCCTCATGATAACCTGCCTCGGTCCTGGACGTTGTACGAACCTCCAAAGCTTCCTCTTGACAGACAGCTACCCCGTCAAAGCAGCCTAATCGAAGCGACGCTGGCTCGCGACATCTCATGCCGCATTACAAATCATATTGAGGGTACAGAACACGCGCATCTGATCCCGCGGAGTGAAGTACGCTGGTTCAGCGAGAACGGCATGTTTCGATACACCAAGCGGCAGCGTCCAGGATCCGAGCCAGTCGATGACGCTCAGAATGCTATGCTGCTTCGCTCTGACGTTCACACAATCTTTGATCAGAAACGGTTTGCCGTGGTTCCGAAGCGTTCTGTCCTCGTTGTTCATATAGCAGCCTCCGGGTCCTCGCCCCAACTTAGACGTCTTTACCACAACGTATCTCTACAACCTCTCGTTGGTGTCGCGATCCAGCACATTCTGGCCCGATTTGCATGGACTATCTTTGCGCAGTCCATCGACTTTATGCAGCAGGGCTTGAAGCGAAGGCTTTGCATCTGCATCGACGGAGAGACGAGCGTCAAGGATTTTTCGGGGGAGCAATGCAGGCAGCTGCTCTCTTCAGGGCCAAAATCCCGTAGCCAGAGCTCACGAAAACGGCAACGTGATGCATCTGTGGTGCCACCAGAAGGTGAGGAAGATATTGAAGAGCAGTTCCGGGGTCGTACGAGAAGACGTAGCTTCTATTCTCAATCGCAAGAATATTCATTCGACGAGAAGTTACGGACGACGCCACGAAACACCACACCGGATACGGATACTGAAAACGAATGGACATCAATCTTGTGACAGCGCTCTTCCAAACACCGTCTTTTTGACTGTCTTTCCCTGTCAGTACAAATACTTAATGCATCATCCTCGAAGCCCATTGTACATGCGTAGCGATACAACACTGTCACTGTATTGATCTTGTGGAAGCGAGCAGAGGAAGTAGAGCGAAAGGGTTGATTCTATAGAAAGAGAGCTAAGTAGAAGCTATATATAGAAGGGCCGGAGCTCCTAGAGTTCCGGTTCCGTTCTAAGGAGCGGAAGGATGAGGCTCTAGTTGTTCCAAGGAGCGGAAGACTGAGGCTCCGGTGTCAGAACCAAGGCTCTCAAAGGACTGAGCTTTCCAGTGGCGTAGGAAGCGTAGTAGTCAGCAGGAAGCGCGCCAGAAACAGTGGCGCGCGCTGCGCCTGGGCGCGACCTGCGCCTGGGCGCGACAGATCTTTATTCCCAATCTGCTGCATTAGCGTTGTGATGATCGCCTGATATAGATAGCGCCAAGATATGCACAGTCTTTCCGCTTTCGTACGCGCTTGTACGAACGGATTTATTGGTGGTGCTCAACTCAGTCTCCGAAGCGCAGGCTTTGAATTCCAGGGCGGCCTACTCTATCTTATCTTATGCCTCTCCGATCTCATTGTACCCCTTTCAACGAGCTGGGAGTAGATCTCGGCTGCTTGGTATGGTGGAAGTTGGGGTCGAGACTGCTGTTGAAGAAGTTATCAATGGATTATAGGTTAATGCTGTAGACTTAATCGCATCGCGGCTAATCTGCCGGAATTGCGCTATAGATAGGCGTAAATCATCCCAAGGAATCACCTGGCTACCCTCAGTCCAAGTTATACGAAATGATGTACTATCCGATCGGCCGATCACGCGCCTATAGTTCCGCAAGCTTAAAAGCTCGCCTATCGGTGCTTAGGACCCTAAACATAACTTCTCCTTACGAATCTCGTTAAGAAGGTCCAACTGGCCATGGCGTGGCCTCGCGCCCTATCTTATATAGTTATAGGCGAAATAAGGAAGTATAGCCTTAACAATAAGCAATCAAATGCAGTAAATTAAGCCCGACAACTTAGTTATATAGTTTTTAGCTCTTTTATACGTCGACCCGTCTTATAATATCCCTAAGACGCTACTAAAATATACTAGAAGCGTAGAAGAAGATTTACTATCTTTATATTCCTCTGTTACTAGGAAGTAACCCAACTAGAGAATAAGATCCCCTAAGGTACTTTCTACCGTACTATTTAACGTACCTACTAAAGTTAGTAGCCTTACTATTTAATCAGAGGCCCTTATATTAGTACTATATCCTTTATTTTCTATATCTAGTTAAGCTTCCCCTTTATTACTACTATCTATAGTTACTAAAGTATAATCGCTATCATCTTTAGATTTATCTTTAATCTCGCTTTTACTATCGTATAAAAAAGTATAATTAAGCTTTATTATAGGGCTCCTAGCTCGTTCCGCTTAGGCCTTAGAAAGCAATAACTATACGTTAGTCGACTATAGTTGCGCTAGGAACCGATACTGGGCGTGTATAAGAGACCTTCCTAACAGCCGCTCTCTTACTCCCTCGCCTAATCTCTAAAAGCGTACACAAAAGTATATGCCCTTTATTAATAGTCTTCTATATCTATCTATTGTAGCTTTACGACCGACAAGTTCGAAAGGAGCCTTATAAGAACGATCAAAGTACTGCCTACGAAGCCAGCAGCGAATCGAAACGTCTATATATCGAATCGTATCTTCACACTTATCAAAAACTCGATCTAGCGCAGCGACTATAAGGGCTAGCCTCTGCTCGTCCTCTTTACAACTGCGCAAGACTATATCATCATAAGTTCCAAGGTTGATACACTATCCTGTGCCGCGTGGTATTTGCACCAGTTCTACTAGCAGTTTCCGATTAACATCGGCAAAGGTTTCATTCTACCCAGTACGCCGCATCTAATTCGTGTTCACAGCTATATAGAGGCTGCTAGTGCTGGTGGCTGTCGCTTTACGTCGCTCGGCCACGCGTTCGAGTTCGTTGTGGTGCAGCTCCTAAAGGCGACGGAGTCGCGGTACCGAGCCTTAGAGCAGGCTATTGTCGAACGAACTAGTAGCCGTAGTTAAACGGTCCAACGCCACTACCCAGTAGCCATATGTTCCATTTCGATCCCAGCTTTGAAAGGTCAGCCTTTCGATAACATAGTCACGAAGCCACGTCGACGACTTCCGTTTCAGGCCGTGGTCCTTGGATAGATGCCGACCCACCACTTGGACGCTAGTAGTTTTGAATCCGCACTGTTTACATGCAATACCGAGGTGCTTAGCGAGATACGGATGCGGAGGCGACCCATCTGATCGAAGGCGCAGCTCTTTCGGTCCTAAGATGATATAAGGGCGTAGTAGTTGCCTTGTCTCATTGGCTGATTGTTTAGAAACATTATGTTTCTCGGTCAGATAATTTACAATAGACTCGGCAGAACCCCTGAGAGCGAATGTGCATAAACGACAGATTATTACTGGTTCTGGTTCGTTAACATGGAGACCCAGCTGATTGAGGTGTACTCTCAGATGTTGGTGGCCAGCTTCGGAGCGATCGGCCATCGTACTGAAAGCTCATCCACGCATTAGCAGCGATTTCGTGAAGCAGAATGCCGTAGCGCTCCAGCAAATCTACAACGAAGCCGAGACTGCACTTGTTGACGCGGTGTAAGGTAAGAAACGCAGGCGTCGACGAGCAAGTGCAGGTTGATAGACGAGGATGGTGGTGTCCAGGGGGAGGTCCGAGCTGTGGTCGATTTCCTGATGCGGTTTAGTTTTGTAGTCGAGGGGCATTACCGTTTGGAATACTTGAGTAAGTAAGAAATTGTAGGGCGTGATCTCCTTCTGCAGCAGTGCGTTGTGATTGGCTCGAGCTTACAAGCTCTAGCCTCCTGTGAGGGTCTAGCGATGGTAAGCACAGACCGGTCAAACCGAACTGTAGGTGTTCACGCGTGATATAGTATCAGGGTTCGTCAGGGTTCGTCAGGAGAATACCAATGTGACTTTTATATACGAACCGGTCAGTAAAAATTTTCTAGCAAATCATCGTCGGAGATGTCTGCAACAATTAGACAGTAACTAAAGGCGCGACAAATAAGAAACCTTGGCTAAGCAAACGCGGCCATATCAAGGCTAGGGCCAGCGCACAGCTAACCTCCCAGCTAGCGTTAGGACGCAGGCGCGGCCGCCAAGCCGGCAAAATGTCCACCGGTCTGACATGAGCCCAACCTCACGCAGAAATATGTTGAGTTGAATGGTAGTACAGGGCGCCTCTACTAAGCGGTGAAGCAGTGCTATGCTTCACCTGTTATTGACAGGGATATGTAGCCCGGAGAGCATAACGGATAATTCCAATCATGAGGCACATTTCTGCCAACGTAACATCTGAGGATTTCTGGGCTAGCCCGGTCTGCAGCAAGGCTGCTTCTTCAAAGTTAAATACCAAACACTTAATGGTAGCTTCTACAAGTATTGCGACTACAGAACACCAACAGCTACGACGGCGGGAACAAGGTCGCGAAACCCTACTACAACAGGATGGCCAGAGTTGAGGTGGTACCAGAAGTGGACGAAGTGAGCGCAAGAGACAGTGGGTGTGAGCCCGCCGAAGAGTTAAGGAAAGAATATCTGCCTGGGGCGTGCGGTAAGCCTCTTCCAAGTCAGACAGCGCACAACGGGTGGAATCAGAAACTAATTCCTGATGAAGATGATACGGAGAGCGAAAGGCAGCATACTACATTAGACGGACTAGAAGATAGCTCCACAACTCGCAGCTCGGAGACTGAGTTAGACAGCCCAAGAGCACCTAGATTCTTGATCACGATCGGCTATTCTGATTTATATGACAGTCATCTTCTTGACGATTCTGCTCTCACGACTAGCTCGTCCAAAATGCACGCTAGCAGCAATCACCATACTGCCGTAAACGGCCTCACAAATGCGGAGCTGATTGATATTGAGCCAGAGATGGCTACTCTACTCCACAATATGAGCAACGAAGACGGACGTTCCTATATAACAGAATATGCTAATAACGCTACTAGACCTCTTACTCCAAAGACTGGGCAGGATTCTGTATCTGACGAAGTAGCCATTCAAATAATGCATCAAAACAACGAGGCAGTCAGACTACTACAGAACTACGAGAGATACGGTAGCAAAGAAGACTTAGACAAGGCTATTAGCATCATGAAGCAAGTAATCGAGATCGCACCCGAGGAACCTGAAAGTCTCGCTGGATTTTTAAGCAACTATGGCGCTATGCTCGGCATGCGATTTGAGCGGACCGGTTCGATGGACGATCTCAACCGTGCAATCGAAGTTGCCGACATGGCGGTCGATGCCACTCCTCAAGGCCACCCCGATCGAGTTGGCTGGTTAACTAACCTCGGAAACCAGCTCGGCAGGCGATTTGAGCGGACCGGTTCGATGGATGATCTCAACCGTGCAGTCAAGATTGCCGATATGGCGGTCGATGCCACTCCTCAAGACCATCCCAGTCGAGCGGCCATCTTGAACAACCTAGGAAACCAGCTCGGCAGACGATTTGAGCGGACCGGTTCGATGGACGATCTCAACCGTGCAGTCAAGATTGCCGATATGGCGGTCGGTATCACTCCTCAGGACCATCCCAGTCGGGCCGCCATCTTGAGCAACCTCGGAAACAGGCTCGGCAGGCGATTCGAGCGGACCGGTTCGATGGACGATCTCAACCGTGCAGTCAAGGTTGGCAACATGGCGGTCGATGCCACTCCTCAAGGCCACCCCGATCGAGCTGGCCGGTTGAACAACCTCGGAAACCAGCTCGGCACGCGATTTGAGCGGACCGGGTCGATGGATGATCTTAACCGTGCAGTCCAGGTTGCCGATATGGCGGTCGATATCACTCCTCAGGACCATCCTAGTCGGGCCACCATCTTGAACAACCTTGGAAACTGGCTCGGCACGCGATTTGAGCGGATTGGGTCGATGGATGATCTCAACCGTGCAGTCAAGGTTAGCAACATAGCGATCGATGCCACTCCTCAAGGCCACCCCGATCGAGCTGGCTGGCTGAACAACCTCGGAAACCAGCTCGGCAGACGATTTGAGCGGACCGGTTCGATGGACGATATCAACCGTGCAATCGAAGTTGCCGACATGGCGGTCGATATCACTCCTCAAGGCCACCCCGATCGAGTTGGCTGGTTGAACAACCTCGGAAACCAGCTCAGCACGCGATTCGAGCGGACAGGTTCGATGGATGATCTTAACCGTGCAGTCCAGGTTGCCAATATGGCGGTCGATATCACTCCTCAGGACCATCCCAGTCGGGCCGCCATCTTGAGCAACCTCGGAAACCAGCTCGGCACGCGATTTGAGCGGACTGGTTCGATCGACGATCTCAACCGTGCGATCGAGATTACCGACATGGCGGTCGAAGCCACTCCTCAGGGCCACCCCGACCAAGCTGCCATCTTGAACAACCTCGGAAACCAGCTCGGCAGACGATTTGAGCGGACCGATTCGATGGACGATCTCAACCGTGCAGTCAAGATTGCTGATATGGCGATCGATGCCACTCCTCAGGACCATCCCAGTCGGGCCGCCATCTTGAGCAACCTAGGAAATAAGCTCGGCATGCGATTTAAGCGGTCTGATTCGATAGATGATCTCAACCGTGCAGTCAAGGTTGCCGACATGGCGGTCGATGCCACTCCTCAAGACCATCCCAGCCGAGCCGCCATCTTGAGTAACCTCGGAGCCTGGCTCGGCAGGCGATTCGAGCGGACTGGTTCGATGGACGATCTCAACCGTGCAGTCAAGGTTGCCGACATGGCGGTCGATACCGCTCCTCAGGGCTACCTCGATCGAGCTGGCCGGTTGAACAACCTCGGAAACCAGCTCAGCAGGCGATTTGAGCGGACCGGTTCGATGGGCGATCTCAACCGTGCAGTCAAGGTTGGGAATATGGCGGTCGATGCCACTCCTCAGGGCCATCCCGATCGAGCCGCCTACTTGAACAACCTCGGAGCCTCGCTCGACAGGCGATTTGAGCGGACCAGGTTGATGGACGATCTTAACCGTGCAGTCGAGGTTGCCGACATGGCGATCGATGCTACTCCTCAGGACCACCCTGATCGAGCTGGCCGGTTGAACAACCTTGGAAACCAGCTCGGCAGACGATTTGAGTGGACCGGTTCGATGGACGATCTTAACCGTGCAGTCGAGATTGCCGACATGGCAATCGATGCCACTCCTCAGGACTACCCCGATCGAGCTGGCCGGTTGAACAACCTCGGAAACCAGCTCGGCAGGCGATTTGAGCGGACCGGTTCGATGGATGATCTTAACCGTGCAGTTAAGGTTGCCGATATGGCGGTCGATGCCACTCCTCAGGATCACCCCAATCGAGCTGGCCGGTTGACTAACCTCGGAAACCAGCTCGGCACGCGATTCGAGCGGACCGGGTCGATGGACGATCTCAACCGTGCAGTTAAGATTGCCGACATGGCGGTCGATGCCACTCCTCAAGAACACCCCGGTCGAGCCGCCATATTGAATAACCTTGGAGCCTGGCTCGGCAGGCGATTTGAGCGGACTGGTTCGATGGACGATCTTAACCGTGCAGTCAAGGTTAGCAATATGGCGGTCGATGCCACTCCTCAGGACCACCTCGATCGAGCTGGCTGGTTGAACAACCTCGGAAACCAGCTTGGTAGGCGATTTAAGCGGACAGGTTCGATGGATGATCTTAACCGTGCAGTCGAGATTGCCGATATAGTGGTTGATATCACTCCTCGGGACCACCCCAGCCGAGCTGGCTTCTTGAACCACCTCGGAGCCTGGCTCGGCAGGCGATTTGAGTGGACTGGATCGACAGAGAATTTTAATCGTGCCCTGTCCTGTTATAAGGAAGGTTGGGCTTGCCGTACTTCTCCACCGTCTAATCGCATTAATTCGGCTCGGCGCGCCGCTAATATCCTTGCCTCCCAATTTAGGTGGGAAGAAGCAAGTGATCTCCTAGAAGGAGCCGTAAAGCTTCTCCCAGTCGTAAGCCCACGGCTGCTGGCGAACAATGACAAGCAGCATATACTTGGACAGTTTTCTGGCTTAGCTTCTATGGCTGCAGCTATCTGTCTAGAAGCTAAGAAGGATAAATATCAAGCCTTAGAGCTATTAGAGCTAGGTCGCTGCGTCATTGCCGGGCTCTTGCTAGAGATGCGCACAGATATATCTGAGCTTAAACAGCAGCATCCTACATTAGCAGACGAGTTTACGTCTCTCCGAAATGAACTAGACTCGCCTCCTAGTATAACTACTCCGCTAGATAATACTGTATCTTCGTGGAGGTTGCAAGCAAATCGACGATTTCAAGCAGACGAACGACTGAAAGTACTGATTATGGAAATACGCGATCTGCCTGGCTTCGATAACTTCCTTCTTCCACTAACTCGCGAAGAACTTATGGCTGCTGCTAGCCAGGGTCCTATAGTTATTATTAACGTAAGCTCGTATCGATGTGATGCGTTTCTCGTTGAGTATCATCAAATCAGAGTTCTTACGCTACCTAACCTAGAAGAGGACGAGCTAAAAAAAAGACTCCAGCAGCAGGTAGTTGGATCTATATCCACACTAAAGTGGCTATGGACTGCTGCTATAGGCCCTATCCTGGAGGCACTTGGCTATAAGCATCTACCCTTAGATGGCGGCTGGCCTCATATATGGTGGATCCCTACAGGAGTACTAAGCCACTTTCCTATTCACGCAGCGGGATTCCATAATAAAGGATCAACTGAGACAGTGCTCGATAGAGTCATGTCATCCTACGCCTCGTCCGTAAAGGCACTAGTATATAGTCGCCGTCACAGTCTCAAGAAACATACAGAACCGGATCTAGAGCATGCTCTCTTAGTTGCTATGCAAGAGACTCCAGGCCTCTCGCGCGGCTTAGCTCTTCCTTTCGCTACCGAAGAAGTAGATATGCTAGTTAATTTCTGCCCATTACTACAGCTGAAAGCAGTTATGCCGCCTCGGTATAGGGAAGACGTGCTAGCGCACTTGCGAGCCTGCAAAATCTTCCACTTTGCAGGTCATGGACGTTCGGATCCACTGGATCCTTCGCGAAGCTGTCTGCTCCTTAATGATTGGGAGGAGAGCCCGCTCACGGTAGGAGACCTCCGCGACTACAACATCCAAGAGAGCTCTCCATTTCTTGGCTACCTGTCGGCCTGCTCGACCAGCGCAAATAAGGCGGACAAGCTCGTCGACGAGGGAATCCATCTAACGAGCGCGTTCCAGCTAGCGGGGTTCCGTCACGTTATCGGGACACTCTGGGAAGTGTCTGACAGTCACTGTGTCGACGCTGCTGAAGTGGTGTACAAGACAATCCGGGATGAGGGCATGACGGATATAGCGGTATGCCGAGGCCTGCATCGGGCGGTGAGGGCGCTGCGGGAAGGGTGGGTCAAGAAGACAAGGCCGGTGGATGAGGGCAGCGGTGCTGGAGTGGACGGTAACAGTCCGGAGCCCCCTAAAGTAAAGGATGCGAATAATGGCGAAGCTGAAGTGGTGCAGGAAGCAGTAGTTTACAATGTGCAAGTACACGCATACAGCCCTACCACGGCAGCGCAAGATAGTAGGTCGCTTTGTAGTGAGATAGAGGATGTGCGCAGCGGGAGTGCAGCGCATAGAGATGAGGGGAAAAGGGGTATGCTGCGACCAGAGAGAGATGCAAAGCTCTATCAGGAGAGCGATGAAGCATTACGCCAGAGTCCACAATTCTGGGCTCCGTATATCCATTTTGGCGTGTGAGCGCAGGCTGAAGCTTATCGGGAATTTGTATAGGTTGTTAACTAGACTTCTTGTTTCGTTAGGGCTGTTTCTTCCCGTAGGTTAGCAATGCAAAAATATGATTCTATAACAGGCAGGCTGAACACCTAGCTCTCACCCGAACGAGTCAATAAGGGAATGCTCATGGTGGGGGCGACCGGCGGGCGCGATGGTCGCTATTTGCCACCAGCATGAATGCAACGCCGCCACACATACAATCGGAAAATTCGGAACATGTATGCGTGCAGAACCGCTGTACTCGCTTCCTGCACGAGCAGGGAGATGGCCGAGCCGTACCGGCCAGAGGGTTTGTCGAGGAGGCGTTGAGTTTTTGGATGTAGGAAGAGAAGGATGTTGTTTCGAACCTTGTGGATAATCAGCCGAGTAGGTGCAGCTAGTGCAGCTAGCGCTAAACAAAGGTTCAAAGCTAGACTCCATTATGTCGTTCTTTACACCCATAGAGCACGAAATAATGCTGGTCTATCTAAGCCGTTGCTGCAATTCTCCTCCTGAGAAAATAAAACCAATGTAGAAACTTCGAGCTGGCATGTCCTGCACCCTAGGTTTAGCTTGCTGGACAAGATGCCTCATCGATCGTTCCCTAGCGGGCTAGCTACGCGATATGCTAACGACAATGCGCCGCTGGCAAACGCTTCACCTAAATTTTTCCACTCCTAGAGGTCTGGATATATGGTGAAATTATCATATCTTTTCACGAAAGGCTTAAGAGCTAGATGCAAAGTTAGAACTCATTGATGGCTTTCCAGTGATCTTTGAGCGAGTATCTATATAAGGTCGAATGCCAAAATCTCCTGCTTTCCATCACGGCATTTACTGACAGCATCTTCGTACATTATACCGTGAACATATGCTACTCCGATAAGCGCAAACCTTCTCTTCGACTGCCGTGAACGCACGTCTCGCCTCAGCACAAAAGGCATGGCTCCGCCAGAAAGGCAACAGACCTTGTCAGCAACCTGCAATATGGCCGGTCCAATGCCCACATAACCTTTGGAAGTGTAAAACAATTTTCTACCACCGCATGTAGATCCAGCCGCTACAAGGAAGCGACCGATGTCGCTTTCAGGTGGATTAGGGCGTTCGTTGATGACCGACCACTTGTAGAACAAGTATTCATGGTATACATTCATCATCGAATAATGTAAAATTGGTCGGTAGAGTTGCGTCCGTATTTGAACCGAAGCGCGGCCAACTGTTTTCCATGGAATTTTTGAGACTCCCCCGAACACATATACAGCAGTTGCCACAGCAATTTCCTGAAAGACCCATAATCTTGAGAGCCAGTCACGCTTATAGAAAGCTACCACTGGCTTCCACCATGAGTCTGGAGAAGGGTGGATAGTTCCGTATTGAGCAATCCACCTAATCCGGCTGAATGCTTGTTTAGCTTCATTGTTTGGATCTTCCCCAAGCCAAAGAACGCGGGTCGCTTTACTATAGATCTCTCGCATGAGATTTATCTGAATTTCCTTTTCCTCCTAATTTTTTTTTGATTTATACAGATGCCATCGACCCATATAGCACGCTGAGAATTGGTAAGGCGAAGATGCTTGAGAGCATTCCCCAAATTTTGCCGGATGATGAGCTTCTTTCCATTGCACCACAAAAAGCCATTATCTTCTTCACTCTACCTATACGATAGTGCTTCGTATAGTGGCGCTGAGTCTAAGCGAGCCGTTTCGAGCCGACAAGACAAGATTGCACTGCTTGCTTGACTAGGGTTAATTACCATCAACCTTATGGTTCTTGGTTGGTGGAGAGGTTCATACATATAGCGTACACGAGAGCGATGTCCATACCTTCTAGAGACTTTTGGTATTGTGGTCAGAAACTCTGGTCGGTTGCGTTGATTGACTTTGACTTACTATCTACGTTCTCTTTCGATCTATTTTGGTATGTTGTTCCTCCAGTATTACAGTCGGAAGTAGTTGCATTCTGGGTGCCGTTCACGCATCCATCTTCTATTGCGGAATTTCTAGCGTCCTAAGCATGCTCAACAGAAGAGTTAACGTGTTTCATCAGTAAGCTGCGCACCCCACTAGAATTGTCGCACCTTTTCTAGCAATTGCTCCACAGCGCGATAGTCAAATAAGGTGTTGATAGATTTGTATAATAGCTACTATCTCTGAGTACAATGAGTTCTAGTATGCCCTTGTATATGGCACTTGGTACATGTCGGCGGCGCGCGTTGCCTCCTTGGTGTCGCTTCCTGCCCCCCCTCAGAGAGCACCCTTTCTACTTCTGCAATCAGCCTCTGTCCTTCCTCAGCCTATAGAGCGCCACCAGACGTAACATGCCGTCGCCGCCGTCGCTGCTTACGCTCACGACGCTCACGAGTCTGGCGTAGCTGTGCATTCTCTACTGCGAGTATTGTATTCGAATGCATCATGAGCTGGCATCCCTTCACCATCTGGCGCATAGCTAGAGTACTAGGACTCTGAGATAAACGGCGGAGTAGGTCCTGTACATATCGAGCCTAGCGCTGCAGCTAAACAACATTAGATGGCGTCCCTACTACCCATGCGCCCTCAGCGTCAGCTGGCGTCCTAGGTGATGAGGGCGTCCTGACAACTGTGAGCGATGAGAGGACGCGCTCAGGACATGCAGGGACTAGTCCTGATCCCCGGAAGCTAGCTTGGATGTTCTGTAGTGTAAATACTGTCTCTCTGATGGCTGAGTAGATCTGTAGAAAGTCTACTTTATCAACATGAAGACACGTTGTCGCGCGGGCTCCTGAACCTGGCGCCTGTACGCTGCCTTCAGGGGCGAGAAACACCCTACATCAAGTAGCTGGAGGAGGTGCGATGTATGCGCAGGTATACAGAGTATGGCGGTCTTATCTTGTGTACAGTACATGTCGAACTCAGGTGTCGCATGACTACTATGGCCGTCTAGAATGAGTAGTCGCCAGCTACCTACTGTACGCGATTCTGTACGCCGATTGAAGTGCTGTAGTCACTCGAATCCTAGTACATCTGTAGTCTAACCATTATCGCTCACTGCGAGCACCTAGCTAGGCGGTAGATCGCGATACCAGACATCTTGGTGGACCTTGCTAGGAAGGATGATGAATGGTGAGATGGCCTACCCACACGCATTAATGCATTCTACTGTTGTAGCCTACTCGCGATTCCTTAGCTGTATAGTAACCGCTCAGCCTACTGCCTCAGAGCTGGCGACGACTTTTGACGTTCCTGGGATGCCTATCGCGAACTCTGTCTTATCGAAGTTGTAGGTATCCTCATCTAGTATACCATATGTCTGCCGTGCATCCTCTACGCGTTGATACCATGCGCGTATAGTACAGCTGTCAGATTTTCGATGTTCTGAGAAGGATGATTTTGATTGAAGTAATTGATTGATTCTATGTAAGAAAGGTCCTCTATGCGTCCTTCTTATATTCCTTTCACTCGTATGCTTTCCACCATCTTTCTGGCGGTTTTCCGCCGGTTTGCTGGCGGCTTTCCAGCAGCATTCCTAGAGAACGCCACTGGCTTTCCGTGTTCTAGCGTTCCTAGGAAAGCTATCCGCTCTCTAGCGCTTTCTGGCGCTTTCTGGCAGCTTTCTGCCGGTTTGCTGGCGGCTTTCCGGGTCACGTGACGGCCGTGTTCCTAGTGAACGCTATGGGCTTTTCTTCTCAGCTTTCCGTCAGCTTTCTGACAGCTTTCCGGCGGCGTGCTGGCGGCTTTCTGGCAGCGTTCCTAGAGAAGCCGTCATGTGACTAGTATCACGTGAGTAGTAATATTCTGACAAATACTACTAATGTTCTAGTATTTCTAGGAAAGCTATTAACTAAATAACTCTTTCTAATACTTTTCTAATAGTTTCCTACCAGTTTATCATTATTTTTTTATTAATTTACTAGTAGTATTTTAGTAGTATTCTTAGTAAACACTACTAGCTTTCTAGCCAGTTGTTAGAATAGCACCTCTTCTAGGAACGCCGCCGGAAAGCCGCCAGCAAACCGGCGGAAAGCTAGCAGCTTTCTAGTAGCTTTCCTAGGAACGCTTAAACACTAGTAGTGTTCTCTATAAGCGCTAGCTAGAAAGCTAGTGGTGTTCACTAGGAACGCTACCGGAAAGCCGCCAGCAAACCGGCGGAAAGCCGCTAGAAAGCTGGCGGAAAGCGTACGAGTGAAAGGAATATAAGGACGCGCAGAGGACCTTTTATAGAAGACAGAATCAACCAACTACTTCAAAAAATCATCCTTCTCAGAACATCGAAAATCTGACAGTAGTATCGACTGCTATATCAGCCACCTTAACTATACGGTTGAGATCATTCATCGACCTTGTCCGTTCAAATTGCCTACTAAGTGTATTTCCGAGGCTATTTAAGTATATAGTTCGATTAGGGTAATTATAAGGAGAAGTATTAACTGCTATATTAGCCACCTTAACTGCACGGTTGAGATCGTCTATCGACCTAGTCTAGTTAAATCGCGTACCGAGCGTGTTTCCAAGGTTATTCAAGTACATAGCTCGACTAGGGTAATGTAAGGAGTAGTATCGACTGCTATATCGGCCACGTTGACTGTATGATTAAGATTATCTATCGACCCTGTCCGCTTAAATCGTGTAACAAGCCAGTTTCCGAGGTTATTTAAGTACGCGACTCGATTAGGGTAGTTATAAGGAGTAGTATCGACTGCTATATTAGCTACCTTGACTATACGGTTAAGATCGTCTATCGACCTAGTCCATTCAAATCGCGCGCCGAGCCTACTTCCGAGGTTTTTTAAGTAAATAGCTCGATTAGGGTGATTATAAGGAGTGGCATCGACTGCCATATCGACCACGTTGACCGCACGGTTGAGATCGTCCATCGACCCAGTCCGCTCAAATCGCATGCCAAGCATCGCACCATAGTTGTTGAGCATGGCAGCTAGATGCTTAGATCCCTGGGGTATGATCTCTACTGCCTGCTTCATAATGCTAATTGCCTTGTCTAAGTCCTCTCTACTGCCGTATCGCCCGTAGTTCTGTAGTAGTCGAGCCGCCTCGGCATTTTGATGCACCATCTGAATTTCTCCACCGTCCGATCCAGGCTCTTGCCAATCTTTGGATGGTTGGGTCTAGGAACGTTAGCAGCATATCTGGTTATGAGAATCTCTGCTTCCCAAAACGTCCGAACACTTCCTTTCCTCTTCCTGTATAAGGCCTCTTCGTACGATATTCACTTTTGCGAAGAACAACGTGAATGAGATTTATCTTACGCGTTTTTAACTAAGGTAGATCTTGACTCGTCAGACATGTCCATCAACTCATACATCCTAGCCGATATCATGTCAAGTAGTTGTAGTCGTCGAGCGCGGTCAGGATCGTCAACATCGGTCACCGCTACCCATCCTTCTGTTCGATAAACGGCTTGTTCGAGGTGCTCACGTGAGCGTGTTCTTATGCAAAGAAGGAAGTGCGCGATAACATACAACTCGATCTGCGCATCGTTTACCGGGTCTTCGTGGAGCTCTGCAAATGAACGGAGGTCGTCGCTCATCTCATCGAATGACGTGACTATTTCTGGCTCAACACGGAACAGCCCCATATCCGCAGGGTCGTTTGTTGGGTAGTGATAACTGCTGCCATCCATGACAGTGGGTGAGCTCGCCATTCTGCTTATCGTGGTATAGAGCATTCGGCATCTAGGTTAGAGAAGGCAGCCTCATTGGCATCGGACTATATGGAAGCCTCAGATATTACACTTGCCGACTAAGTTCAGGTGGTTTTGCGACTAAAACTACCCTTAACCCTTCCGGTAACCTGAGGTATATCTAGGCTATCTCTGCTTTACCGGCAGTAGACACATTCTGTACCACTATTTCTCATAGAACCCTTGCGCGTAACTGTGCTACGAAATTACCGGACGTAGTTCCTTTGCGAATAGAACTGCAGTCTCTGCGCTGTCGGCTTGCCGAGAATTTCATCGTCTGCGGGCAAACGAACCGTCGTGGTGTGTACATTGCTATTCTAATGTTGTTCCTCGTCCAGTCGGCCGGTGAAGGCATTTAACCGGCTATTATGTGATCCGTTGTCGCTTAGCTAGGCTTCTTATTCGTTATGTCTTGGTTACTGCTCTATTGTTGCAGACTTCTGCGACGATCTTCGCATGATTGCTGGAAGATAATTTACTGACCGGTTCGTTTATGCAAGGCTAACTTAGATTGGTATTCAGCCGGCAAATCTGACGCTATCCCTCGCACTGCTAAAATCGCGAATCAAAGACTGGCTTGGCACATAGACTTGGCACCACCAGAAATGCTATCGTGGGAATAACTTGTTGAATTTTGCTAGTTTTATCGCGTATTTCGTTCCCGGCACAACATGTCTACTGGTGGAAGTCAAATGAGCAATGATTCTGACTTCGTTAAATATACAAAACACTCAAAACCCCGAGATGTCTTACCTGATTTGCCGCGCGCGCCGCCACCCACCTGGTAGCCTCTTATTATTGTCAACTCTGAGCAAGGCAACGCCTCTCTCCTTGCCCATATTGATGCAGGCGATCCTCTCTCTATACTTGACTTGTTTTTAGGCCCTGCCGTCGTCGACAGGCTTGCGTACTGTACGAACGAAAACGCGCAGAAACAGCGCTCTGCCGCGCCTGCTGAGCCCTCCGCAAGAGACTGGAAACCTACGTCGCCGTCCGAGTTATACACATATCTCGCGATAGTACTGTATATGGGTATACACCGAGAGCCTGCGCTTCATGAGTACTGGCAGAAGAGCCACAGGAACGCTCCTACACACTCAATCAATCAGTATATGGCAGAGAACAGATGGCAGCAGCTAGACCGATATATATACTGTACTTTGCTAGGTCAAAGTTTCCAGTCGCCGTTCGGCCACATATGGGAGCTCTCAGAGTTTGTACGCGAGCGCTCTCTACAGTACTGGTACCCAGGTAAAACACCTCTGCGTGGACGAGGCTATTGCGCGCTTTACAGGGTGCGCCAGCGAGATTGTAATTATTAAGTCAAAGCCTACGCCAGAAGGTTATAAAATATGGTGCTTAGCTAACGACGGAGTAATACTTAACTGGCTCTTTCACGCCAAAGGCGTAGGCCGCGGGCCTGTCAATCTCTTGCTCCCTCCCTCAGCTTTCAACTTGACGCCTACAGAGTCAGTTCCTGTAAGCCTCGTACTCGCCATCGACAACAAGGGCGAACGCCTATTTAAGCCTGGAGCCTATATTATATGAACGCACGGCTGCAGAAAGAGAGTACACCATGCTCATATGGCTAAGCACACTTTGCTTTCCTACTTGACGTGCAATTTCACCTTCTAGAAGAATTTCTACAGATTAGATAATCTAAAAGAAACAGTCGTAAGCCGATTGTTCAGATGTAAGTGCCGTTGAAGATCCGCCTCATAGATACAAGTATCTGGTAGGACTAGCAGTAATATAACATCTCTCCGTCGTCGATGGCCACACTTTCGTAGGGACCTTTCAAATCCGACTCTTGTAAAGGATCATCGACCCTAGCATTAATTTCCTGACTTGTTACATCATCTATACCTCTTGAAGCAAGATAAACTCTCCACCTGTTTGCCTCGTCAAGGTACGCCTTATCCACGTCTCCACCCGAAAATCTCGTCAATTTGATTTTCCGGTACTGGACTGCAAAAATTTGTTCCCCGGGTGCATGAAATGACACCTCTGCATTGGATCGTTTCGTTCGAGACATGCCGGCGCCAACATCAAGGGCATTGCCTAATGGGACAATAGCTCCAGCGGCAGAAGCTGCAAGACTTCCTGGAACCTGAGCGGTTCCCTCCATTTCTTTTGAGTTCCCAAATTCTTGTCGAATCTGAGCGTCGGTCACGGTTCTAAATCCAGAGACGAAATAGACATTTCTCTTCTTCCTAAGTGCACGCTCTAGCCACTTTCTCGTTCCTAATAAACTGCAGGCCGCATGAAAGAAATCTTCGCAATTCTTTAGTTGGTATGTTATACAGAGTGGGGAGCGCATATTTGTAATTGCATCATCTGATACAGAAATGGAGGTAGAGAAGATGTCTGATAGGAATGCGTGAAGTCGGGTCCCCTTGGTCTGATGCAGAATAGTACTGAAGTCCTCAAGCCTCTGGACAGAGATACCTCCCTCGGAAAGGAGAGTTAGCTTCGGCTGATAGTAGTCTTGTTGGGGGTTTTCGATGTTGAGTAACAAGCGGCCAACATCGATAGTGTGCCGGGGATGGAGGTGATTAAGGACTAACGTTGAAGCTGTCATGATTGCCAACTTCGAACGAAGAATAGTAACCGCTTTTTGATAAGAGTCTCAAGATAAAAATCTCTCTTGCAAAAGCGAAAATCACGAGAAGATGACGAGAGGGACACCTCATCTAGAAAATACTTGTTACGCTATGATTGGTGGCTCTACTTCGCCACCCGCTTAGATGCGGGCTAACTGGGTCAACTTCGTGGGGCTTACAATAGAGAGAAGCTTTACGGCGCCCTCTAGGAGGCTGCTTGCTTCTTGACACTTTAGTTGGAGGCAAGGATGGTAGCTGCGTGTTGTGCTGAAGTGATGCAAATAGGAGGTGTAAGCAGCTAAGGCCATGTCACATGATGGGTTCTCGCTATATAAGGGTGTCAAACATGTCTGCTACACATAGACTTCTACACTGAACTACACACTCAATCAATTCATTCAATTCTTCACACTTGCCACTTCCTTACAGGAGGTGGGGAAGTACGGCAAGACCAGTCTTCCTCATAGCAGGACAAGGCACGGTTGAGATCGATCATGGCTCCTGTCCTCTCGAATCGCCTGCCAAGCATAACGCCTAAGTTGCTTAGCACTCTAGCGAGATGTTCAGATTCCCGAGGCGTTATATCTACCACTTGCTCCATAATTCTAGTGGCCTCATCTAATTCTTCTCCGCTGCCATGTCGCTCGTAGCTCCGCAGTAGTCTGACCGCCTCGCCGTTCTAGTGGATGATTTGGATCGCTACCTCGTCGAGTAGGAGATCTACCAGTGTTATTAACATATTCCATGATATCACCTGCCTTTCAAATCCTCGAGCACTCCTGTCTGAAGCCTATGCCACAACGTCCCTTTCACAAAGAAGAATTCGCTAGAAATACAACTCACCCTTTTTCCTAGTAAAGCAGATAGCAACTCCCCCAAAATGTCTGTAAATTCGTCCATCTTGCCGCTCGATTATCATCTTCACCAAGAATCAGTTTCTAACTGCCTGCTCCGTGCGTTGTCAATGGGCCTTACCACAAACTCTAGCAGAATGTCCTTCCTTGACTTTTCAGCACGCTCACTCCTACTGTCACTTGCGCTCACTTCGTGGTTTCTGTTATCGCATTTATTCCAACAATCCTATTATAATGTGTTCGCGGCCTTGTATTACGCTATGGTTACTTGGTCATACCCGTAAGTGTGCCTAAGAACCAAAGCCCGACATAGACAGGCATTACGTACAAGCTACTCGGCCCCCGCCGGGTGTTAATGCTGACTGGCTTTGCAGTGCACGGCCGCTCGTAGAGCGGCCCTCCGGCCTCAACGTACCTGACGGCCTCAACGTACATAGATTTAAATTGTGTGTATTTCTTGCTGTTACGAGTATCCCCAGTCGTTACTGTCGTCAGGATCGAGGCTCTAAGTATACTCTGAGTCCCCATCTGAGTGTTGAATTGATAAGTTGTCAACCTCATCGTCGGTGCCCTCATCGTCGCTCGGCCCCCGCATCAAGCGTCGGAAATCCTCACGCGTAGTATCACTAATAGTAACCCAATAGTCCCATTGATAGTGAGAAACATCTTTCATAACCCAAGGGAGAGCTAGCTCAGCTTTCTCAGTGTACGCCTTGCCTACTTTGTGGATCTTTGCCCTCATTTTATACTTCATGTGGTTGCGGATCTTTGTGTGAGCAGCCATCCTGCGCTTCTCCTCTGCTTCTAAGAAGCTCTCTTTCTCACTGTCTTGGCGCCTCTTGATCATCCTTCTCGCATCTTTGAGATAGATAGGTCCTCCCTTGCTTACTTGCCGTTGCGAGAGCCTCCTGCGGCTGGCGCGAGCCTGCTCTGCGGCCTTGGTACTGAGCAACGCCTTCTTGAGCTGAGCGCTTTCCTGCGCCTGAGCAAGAGCGCCCTTAAAAGTACGTGCTGCGGGGGCTCGAGCAGAGTGGGGTAAAAGTAATAGGATTTTCTGTTGCTGTTTGCGTAACGTACGAACAGTTAATGGCGTTGCCCAAGCTTCATCTCCTGGTAGAGGAGATGGCGTACGGGCTTGGGCGTATAGCTCTCGAAGCTTCTCCTCTCGCAAAGCTCGCCTGCGCTCTCGAATTGTAGTCTCTGCGATCTCTGAGAGCGGCTCAAAGGCAGAATCGCTAGAGCTCTCTGAGGACGCGTAGGCTGTAAAGATCCTGTTCTCTTCTTCCTGGAAGCGGAGACTTAAGTTTGGCGGGCGAACAGCCTCTGGAGCAATCTCCTGTTGGCGGAGTTTTGGCAGCACCTCTTCTGCATTAAGTGGAACAATCCCGCACCTCTTAAAGCCGCCCCTGATAGTACGTGGCGTAAAAGTTCTTGTACGGATATCCTCAAGCGCTGCCAGAAAGTCTGCCTTAGTGTAATCTGATCCACCTGTTCGTGCATTTATATCAAGAGCTTGCCCATGGTGCCACTTAAGAGGCTGGAAGCAGCCTACATCAAGCGGTTGAAGGAAGTGAGTAGTGTGAGGAGGAAGGGCGAACAATTGAATCTGATGCTCGTACGCGTACTTGACGAGCTCGTAGGTGATGTGAGATGCGTATCCATCCATGAGAAGTAGCCTCCAAGCGCCCTTTGCCCGATTGGCAGTCCTCTTGTGGAAGTGCTGGATGTAATCAAAGCACAGTTGATCGTTACTGTAGCCTGTATCTGAGGTGTTGAGCAGGTAATCGTCAGGTAGATCGCCGCACCACTTCTCTATAATTGTAGAGGCTTTGACAACTATCATTGGCTCAATCGCGTATCCCTGCGCAGAGATAGTCTCTACTAGAGTTACTAGCTCCCGATTGTTTGAATGAGGCTTAAAAACCTCACCGCCGTTTGTTGTGTATACGTATTGATTTTTAGCGATTCCTATCCGTATACCGCACTCATCCATATTAAATATATCGTCTGTGTGTATGCCTAGCTTTGCGAGCACGTGTTCAAACTTAGTAAACCACTCTGAGATGACAGCAGGCTGTTGAGCTAGTTTTCGCACAACCTCAAGAGGTTTCTGTACGCGCCTTTGATACTCTGGGTGTCGCTTTATCCACTGCCGTGGCCAGTGGCGGCCTACTCGGGGTGGATCGCTGTTACCGTCGTGGCTGTTGGCGAGTATAGCGTTTACGGTGCTTCAAATAAGCTCATATCGGATACCAAATCCGATGCTGTCGATGTGATTAAGGAACTGCAACAACGCAAGATCCTGATCTATGGAGAGTCTATCATTTGTCCTATCGCTATTAGAACGCGATTTACCCCCATTATATAGGCGGAGAAGCTTTCTATACGGAAGGTTGTGGGCGTTGGCGTAGGACTTGATATCCGGTCGGCCATCAACGCGCCGGAGCACCTGCAACGCGTCATTGAGACTCCTGAGCTCAGCGCGGTAGGCAGAGGCCCTCTCAGTCCTCTGGGTTCGCGTGGGTGGCATCCCAATTAATTATATTATCGTGTTGACAGGCAAAAACGCGTATAAACGATATATATGAATTTCAGGTACGTTGAGGCCGTGCACTGCAAAGCCAGTCAGCACTAACACCCGGCGGGGGCCGGGTATGAGAGATCGGCTTTCTCAAAAACCCCCTAGCTGAGATTCGATACTTCGCTGGCAGAGGTGCGCACCATGGGTGGAATTATGCTCGAGCTCCTTTTTTTGGTAAGTCGTGTTCAGCTGTCTCAGGCTGCATTTTCGGAGGGTTTGCGTCGCACTGCTCACCGGTCACCGGTCACCGGTCACCGGTCACCAGCAGCACGCTCTACGACCCTTCAACGGGACATCTGCATCTGCTTGTTGCCCTCTTGCCTACTTAGCGACCGCGCTGCGTTTCAGGTCCAAGGGGTACATATTTAGCCGTTGCAGTGGCCTATCCGTAGGCTGGGAGAACATGGTCTTCAGCTCCGATGTGACTGCGGTCGCATAGCTATGCTTCTTATTTGCCATGTCTTAATGATCCTCTTAGTGTTGTAGACATTTGCGACGATCTCCGCATAATCTGCGAGAGAATGTTTACTGACCGGCTTGTATATGCAAGGCTATGTTATTCTCCCAACAAATCGGATGCTTTGTCACGGTGAACGCCAACGTTTTAGTCTGACCGGTATGTGCTTATCGTCGCTTCCGACTCTCAAGCTTGTCGGCTCGGGCCAATAGCGACGTGCGACTTCAGAAGGGATCGCGCCCTGCGATTTCTTTCATGCTGAGTGGCTCTTCCTGCTCATTCGGACAAACACACGGTGCCCTCCCATCTGACTTGCAGTCTCACTCTTTCAGTCTCAGACTCAGCTATATACTGGAAGATCAGGCAATTGAAAAAGAAAGACTCAGGAGCCAATTATTCTGTTCGTCTATCTTCACCTACTGGTCTGCCCCACACTTCTTCTCCAGGCTCTATTACCCACGAAGACAGCGATAACCACAACTCGTTTACTCTGCTATAATCTGTGTCTTCCGCATGTGATAAAAATGTCTGAAAGGGCCAGTGGCAAATGGGCGGTCTTGATCGGCATCGACCACTACTTGGAAGGGAGCGCCAACAGGCTTGACACCAGTGGCAAGCCCGTCCAATTCAAGAATTTGAGCGGCTGTGTGGAGGACATCTTGCAAGTAGAACAGTACTTGCTAGATACGATCAAAGTTGAAAAAAGCCGCATTGTAAAACTTCTTGCACCCCTACCGAATAATGACGGAGCCTCCGAGGAATACGAGCTCAAGGAAGACCAACCTACTTACAGCAACATCATCCACGCTTTTGGATATGTAACTGGCCATGCACAACCGGCGGATATGGTCTACATTCACTACTCGGGGCACGGTGCGCGCGCAACAACCGTCTTTCCCAGATTGAAGGGAAATACTGGCCTTGATGAGGCTTTCGTCCCTACCGACATCGCTTGTGGAGGGCAGTACGTACGAGATCTTGAGATTGCGCTCCTCTTGAAGCGGATGGTGGACAAGGGTCTTGTCGTAACTGTGGTTCTTGATTGCTGCCACTCAGGTGGTGGCGTACGAGGCGGCGGAAGAGCTAATGTGCGCGGAATGTCGGAAGTGTACAAATCCAATTTGCCTGCAGATCTTCCTCCATCCTCAGACGAGATCGAACGATGCCTTTCTGCTGATTGGCTACGAGAACCACAAGGGTTCGCCTTATTGGCGGCATGTCTTCAGCACCAACGAGCGAAGGAAGACATGTTTGAGGACGGGCGGTTCCACGGAGTGCTTACATACTGGCTGCTCGACACGCTCCGAAACAGCCCTTCTTCAACCATTTCAACCAAGATGATCTATCGACGCATATGTGCTAAAGTGCAGGATGAATTTGAAGATCAAACGCCCATTCTTAGCGGCGAGACCGACCGCGCCTTCTTCGGTGCCGACACTATTCTATCTGTCCACACTGTTACCGTTAGGGACGAGATACTGGAACCATATTTGGGCACAATGTTGGAACTGGCAGGCGGCAAATTGCATGGCGTCCGCGTTGGTTCGGAATACGCTATATTTCCTGGCAGAGCAGGGTCCGCCTCCACAGATCCGATGACGTACATTGCCAGGGTAATTGTGAAGGACGTGTCATGGACCAAATCCACCGCAACTATTGTCGAGCTGAACGATGGGAAGTCTAACACAATTGAGACAGGCTCTTCGGCTGTTCTTCTCAGCTTGCCTCCCCAAGCAGAATTTCTTGTTAAATTCATGCCAATAGAAACTACGGAGATGGAAAGCTTCAGGGACTACTGGGAGAAATATCGTGGTAATAACACTTGGCTGCGTTTGGCCACGGACCAAGAGAGCCGTCCTTTCTCATTCATTGTTATGGTTACCGATGAAGGAGAGTATGAGATCCGGGATGGCCACGGTGTTCCTTGGCCCAACATTGTTCCACCACTTCGACCATTACCGGTAAAGGATACTGCGTCCGTGCAGAAGCTTATCGGCCGTCTCAGTCATCTAGCGCAGTTCAGCATGGTCAAAATGCTGGAAAATCCTGACGGCACATCAGCACTCCGGGCTCCTGTCCCGTACGAGCTAATTTATACACACGATAAAGGAGAGAGCAAACTGTCACCTTCGAAGCAACGTATACTGCCAGAGATCGGGGGGGCATTTCACGTGAAAGACGGAGAGTCCTTCGAGCTAGTCCTCAAGAATAACACGAAAAGCCCCATCAACCTTGTTCTCTTCAACCTCCAGCCACTCTTTGGTATTACTCAAATATTTCCCCAGAACGCGGACTTTGAGACTCTGGATCCAGACGAGCAACGCCGTATACCAATTCAAATGTCGATTCCACAGCAACTACTGGAGTCTGCCGCTAAGGGCATACCTATCCAGGATATATTGAAACTGTTTATAACTTCTCAGTCCACACACTTTTCCTTTGACTCATTGGAACTCCCTAACATTCATAATGCCGAAGGGAGGGGCTTCCGTGGCACGGCACATTCGGGAAACGCGCTACAATACCTTCTAGGGAAGTTGACTCGTCCACGACGAAATGCATCTGTTAAGACAGCTTTTAGTGAATGGCAGGTGATTGAAGTAGGGTTACGAACATTATGTACCGACTCTAAAGGGTTGACCAAAGATGCTCCAGAATATGGTAGGGCTTAGTCAGTTGTTGATATATCTGGTCATAGAATCGTTTGGTTAACTGACTTCTCCTTCCATTCATCAGATACATTGAGAAGGCAAATACTCGGCTCTGAGCGAAGAATAAACCCATTGCTGAAGCCTAGCCCAACTGAGAACTTTCCAAACACTAGCGCCACCAGCCTGCATAACGAACACAGCCCCTTCTGGATGCTGCTACTCTGGTCGAAATATTTGAATTTCCAGGATAGGTTACTGGAACATCTCTGGACACACCCCGTATATCCAGGTACCAAGAGATTCGTATGGACCTGTGTGAGTTAAAGTTTTTGTTCGCACATAGACAGTCACTGACCACATATAGCTACATTGTGGAAGAGTTTTCACCGAAACGGTCCGCGAGCTCCAACCAGGCGCGGCCAATGCTTGGGTCACCGCACTGCACAAGAGCCAAAACAGTGGGCGACGCTCGTCCTATTATATTAGAACCGATACAGCGACAAGGACTCATTTTAAACCGACCATCCAACTCTCCAAGGGGAAATGGAGAGCTAACAACTCTGCTTCGGCGGTAGTACCATTGGCGGATGAGAATGCAGCCAGCGGAAATGATCGCAGGGGCCCCGAGTATTTGTTAATCTGCACACAAAAGGAAACGCATTCTGCAAGACTGCTGTATAACAACGTCGCATCACAATACACTGACGAGGAACTGTTTAGTGGTCTTCGCAAGGCGTATGAGGAACATAGGAGATGGGCATGGGTGCGACTCCGAGTCCTCTCCCACATTGAATGGAAACAAGTGAGTCCTAACGTTGATAATATTTCCAAATCACATGGCTAATTTTTTAGTTTCACATATTTCATAATGATACAGTTTCAATAGATCCTAACGCCACAGAAGATTGGCCTAAATGCGGACGGCTATCGTGTAAGACCGGCTGTGATCGCGCGGACGATTACCAATACTCCCCATCACCTGCTACCATGGACCCACCAATCCCGCGAGGAGCAATGATGCATTTCTACTATCATCCGACCCACGCAGGTTCAAAGGATCTTCTTCGTCGCACGATGCCGAAACGGAGTACTAAGCTTGACCTTGGTCCTGGTAACCATATCATGGAAGGCTGGGGTCTTCTGTACAAGGAAACCCTATCGTGGAGCAAGATTGCCTTGATGCAAGGCATTATTGGTCTCTGTTCCTTAGTCTTTGCAGCGACTTGGAGCATACTGCATGGCGGCGATATTCAAGATGCCTTTGCACCCAGCGCTTGGATGCTTGCTGTCGGGGCAGGCTTCCTAACTTTGATACATCAATTTCTATGACGGAGAGAAAATTTAGCGCTAGAATGAGAGCAATCCCATTGCTACCTGTGGATGCCCAGCAGTGACCGAGATCTACACATAAACAGGAGGGTAACGAGCGACAACGAGGAACTGAACGTCGGAGGGATGTTATTCCTTCTAGCGAGATGCATGACCTAACTTTCTAACATTAGTTTTACATATATGTTGGGACTTATAGCTTGACTGCTGGAACGCAAAGTTGACCTAGTTAACCTGCACCTAAGCGGGTGGCGAAGCAAAGCCACCAACCATAGCGTAACAAGTGTTCTCCAGACAAGTCAACCCCCCTTGTCATTGTCTTGTGGCTTTCGCTTTGTGGGAGGTTATCATTGCCCTAACACTTTTATCGCAAAGCATTTTGTTACCTTTATTCGAATATAGCAATCATAGCAACTACTACGTTACTTCTTAATCGCCTTCATCCACGGCACGCTATTAATGTTGGCCGCCTAATACTCGATATTAAGAACCCTTAATAAGACTACCACGATCTAAAGCCATTAATCCTTTTCGAAGGAGGCATCTCCGTCCAGAGTCTTGAGGACTTCAGTATCATTCTGTACTAGACTAAGGGGACCCGACTTCACATATTCTTATTAAACATCTTTTCTATCTCCTTACCTACGGCGGACGATTCGATTACGAAAGTACGCTCCCTATTCTGCATGACGTACTAACTAAAAAACTGCGAAGATTTCTTTTATACAGTATGCGGTTTAGTAGCAACGAGAAAGTAGTTAGAATGTGTACTCAGAAAGAAAAGAAATGTCTATCTCGTCTCTAGATTTAAAGCCGTGACCGACGCTCAGGTTAGGCAAGAATTTGGGGAGTCAACAGGAATAGAGGGACCGCTCAGGTTCTAGGGAGTCTTGCAGCTTCTGCTACTAGAGTGATTATCCTAATAGGAGATACCCTTGGCGTTGGCACAAGCATGTCCCGAACGAAGCAATCTAATGCAGAGGTGTCATTCTATGCACCTGGAGAACAAGTCTTTGCGATCCAGTATCGGAAAATTAAACTGGCGAGATTCTCGTGTAAAGACTTCGATAAGGCCTTGAAAAGGGGACTAGGTGGAAGATTCATCTTACTACAAGAGGTGTAGAAGATGAGTCAAATGGCGAGGTTGATCCCAGGATTGATAATTCCATACAAAAGTGGGACTTGGAGGACGCCTTTGAAAGTATTGTCATCGAGGGTGAAGAGATTCTATACCGCTACTAGGCCATCGCCGAATATACAGGAAAGCCAGCGGTCTCCACAAAGGGAGACTCATCTTTCAGAAGCTAATCCAAATGTGCTCTCTCTTGTAGCTTTTCTCCCTTACGCCTCCGTTCTTCTCCATTGAATAGAAGCCAATACATTACGCAACAGATAGCACTTTCTCTACTAGGAAGAGATACTATATGAACGTCTTTTGCTAGGCAACTGTATCCCTTATATCGAGCCTGTTGGCGTTCACTTCCAAATAGCGGTCGATTCCGATCAACACCGCCCATTTGCCACTGGCCCTTTCGGACATTCCTATTGCACGCGAGAGATACGGATTCTAGTAGAGGAAACGAGGAGGAGCTGTCGCCGTCGTAGTAAGTAGCACAGCCTCGATAGACTATGGGGCAGCCAGTACCTGACGATAGACAAAAGAGGATCACAGCCGGCTTGCGACTTTTCCTTTAAATTGGCCGATCCTCAGGCATCCTCGCAGGGAATGAGGTCGCACGTCAAATGGGAGGGCATCTGTGCTTAGCTAGAAGTGTAGAAAGAGCCTCTTAGCATAAAAGAAATCGTAGGGCGTAATCCCCTTCTGCAGCCGTGCGTTGTTACTGGCTCGATCTTACGAGTTCTAGCCTCCTGTGAGAGTCTCAAGCGACGGTAAGCACAAACCGGTGAAACCAAACTATGGGTGTTCACACGTGACATAGCATCGGGGTTCGTCAGGGATTCGTCAGGAGAATATCAATGTAGCCTTGCATATACGGACCGGTCAGTAAACGTTTTCTCACAAATTATGCGAAGATCGTCGCAGATGTCTGCAACAACTAAACAGTAACCAAAAGCGCGGCAAATAAAAAGCCTAGCTAACCGACAGCTAGAGTTGGGATGCGGATGCGGTTGCCGGGCTGGCAAAATGTCTTCGCTGGTCTGACATAAGCCCAACTGCACCTCGCCGTCCAGCGCTACAAGGCAGGCTGCAACAAAGCAGCAATGAGGCCGCTCCCATTTGGCAGGGATCCATACCCAGCATGGTGGGCAGAACTCACACAGATGCCGTGTTGAGCATACCTCCGCTGACCGGTGCGGCAGTGCGACGCATCCCTAACCAAAGGGAGATGCAGCCTAGAGCCTCGACACGGCTTACCAAAATGGAGCACTATGATAGTTCTAGTCATAGGGCATATTTCTGCCAGTGCAACATCTGAAGTTAGCTTGAACATCCTAGCGAAGGCTGGCTCCTCAAACTTACATGCCTGACGCCCAATGCCTATCGCTGCAAGGCTTTCCAGGCTTTGGTTCTTACCCAGACTTATAGTTGCAGACCACCAACAAACAGCTGCGACGGCGGGAACAAGGTCGCCGAACCCTGCTACAACAGGATGACTCGAGCTCAGTATATTCAGACTATTTCTAACCTAATTCTCTAATACTATATTAAATCTTTAGTCTATATTATTAAATTTCGAAATTAGTAGTAATCGCTATCCTAGATATAATTACCCGCAATATTGATGTTGGAACCATTATATTCCTATGGTGTTGGAATCATCAATCCCCATGACGACAACACTATGTCTCGTGATCTCATCCTTTCGCTCCCTTTGTTCGCCCCCTTTCTCCACCCCCTTTCTCCACCCCCTTTCTCCACCCCCTTTCTTCACCCCCTTTCTTCACCCCCTTCTTTCGCTCCCTTCGTCGCTATGACTTATCGCGCCGCGCGCTATAAGTCTACAGCGCTCCGTACGTTGCTCCCTTGCAACGCGTCCTTGGTGTATATAAACTCCTCCATAGTTCTCTCTATAGAATCAATCGTCTACTCTCATACAAAGTTATTGCAGCTGCAGACCGATTCACCCCGTGCACCTATTGCCGTGCCAACACTGATCAGTAGCTGGACTACGAAAAAGCCACAGATTAGCAAGGAACATCCAACAGGAGGAGTTTCCCTAGCTTGCTAGGACTTAGCTCTAGCATTAGAAGCGGCTGACCCTTGGTATCCTCCCCAATACCGGCCCAGGATAACAATCGTCAGTGCGAAGAACAGAGACGCCCGTCGAAGACTATCTTTAACTAGATATCGCTTCTTCCGACGAATCTAAAGGAGATCTACTACAAAGCTCCCCAATACCGGCCCAGCCTAGGAACTAGATCTGCGTCAACTACGCAATTCACTTACAGAGAACTCACGCGCGACCCGCCAGCATGTCGCAATACAAAGGAATTCGAACCCGTGCTTGGTTCGACAACCTATACGTACGAGAATACGTCAATCAACCGTACGACTTCACAGACGACAAGAATATCAACGAAGAACATCTCAATACCGCTATCCTCGATTAGATCGAATACATTGAGGATACCGGTGAGATCGATATCATTCTACTCGAACAATACAAGGAAGAGTTTATATAATAGTCAAAGAGACACCTCGACGCCGTCGATCAGCGAATCAAAAGGGTGATGAAGGACCTCTTTCGGAAACGCGGTATCTATATACCGTTCAACCAACGCGAAAGTATCACGGAACAATTCACCAGCCTTCTCGACCTAGACAAGTGTCCACTATAGCCAGAATACGATCTCAAGCTTGCGATGAACGATCCAAACTTCAGGTACATGCAAACACTAGAACGAAAGAACGCAAAACATTCTAGTAATACACCTCCGCCAACACCAGTACCACTACCAGTATCGTTGCCAGCACCATCGTCAATACCAGTACTATCGTCAATACCAGTACTATCGCCAACACCAGCACCATCACCAGCACCACTACCAGCACCGACACCTCCACCAGCGCTATCAGAACAACAGCCAGCCATAGTACAACCGGTTCCTCAGTACACAGGAATTCATGCTCTTACCAACCTGGCAAAGCTATACAATGACGATATGAAGTTCACTGGTGATTTGCACGACGTACAACCATACTACCAGGACGATTCCACTACCGTCAACACTCCCGAGGGACACGACGAGGACTCTATCAAACCTGACGAAGACTACTACCCAGATCACGAACTAGAACATCACGACAGTGATACTTTCTACACGGATCGACGTTATAATCAGAATCGAACCCAACGGAATGACTACCGTCAGAATGATTACCGTCGCGAGAACCAGAATGATTACCGTCGTTGGAATCAGAATCAATGTCCGATTCAGAATCAGAATAGGAAGTGTTTTGTATGTGGAAAACAGTACTGTTGGTCAACACGCTACCCACCAAAAGGATCGAAAAACAAACCAAAGGACGTTCACCTAACACAGCGCGAACAGAATGACATCGATCTAGCGACAGAGCTGCGAGCTGCTGGCAAGATAACTACGCCTGGTAAACCGTTCGAACAATCTACGAAGGAAGAGATAGATGCACTGATTGCACGTAGTGTATTCCGTTTTGAACTGTATAACCTACACGAACATGGAAGGACTAGAATCTTTAAATCACGAATCGTTAATGAGGTGAAAGGAAAAACAACTGATTACCTATACGAAAAATCGAGATTAGTTGTACAAGGGTTTAACGACGATGGCAAGCGCCATGATCGTGTATGGATGCTCGTCGCCGAGGACCCGCATCCTCTCGCTTAGTACAAACTCCTTAATCACACCTACTTCTACCCACCGTCCAAGGTCTGTGATGAACCCACCCAGTCCCTCCAGCTCGCCAAGCAAGGCCTCTGTAACCCTGTTTGACGCATTGCTTGCACCGGTTAATGCTGCAAAGTTCGCCATCATGTGCGGCACCAGCCGCAGCCTCTCTTCCGGTGCGTTCCCGCAGCCTTCCACGGCGTCTACAACAAGCCCAAACGTTGCTTGGCTGAATTTCCACTGCTCTTCCTTGGCGAGCCTATCGTGTCCCCAAGCATGCACTAGGAGAGGGTTCTTAGTGGCATAAGGTAATTATCGGGGCTGAATATATCAGCCCCGATAATTACCTTTAAGTAATAGATAGCCCAAACTAAATTTCTATTTTATCTATATCTTCGCTTTTGATACTATTTGAAATAGTTAGTGTAAACAGCTAAGGCCATGTCATATGATGGGTTCTCGCTATATAAGGGCGTTAAACATGTCTGCTACATATACACTCCTACACTAAATATTGGAATTACGTAACTGACGTCATGTGACTGCTCAGCTTGCCGTCGGTTTGCTGGCAGCTTTCCGGCGGCGTGCTGGCAGCTTTCTGAGTCACGTGACGGCTGCGTTCACTGGCTGCACCCCTTGCTGCCCCCCTTTCTTTCCCTTCGCTATGAGTCATCGCGCGCGCGAGCTAGGTCCTATAGCGCTCCGTGCGTTGCAAAGGAATCGCGTCTTCGTGTATATAAACTCCTCCATAGTTCTCTCTCTATAGAATCAATCGTCTACTCTCATACAAAGTTATTGCAGCTGCAGACCGATTCACTCTGTGCACCTATTGCCGTGCCAACACTAAACTATATACTTAATCAATTCATTCAATTCTTCATACGTGCCTCTTCCTTACAGTTAGATAGAATAATGTTCACGTAGGTGAATACACGTGACGTGCACTATAAGTAGAATATTTTTCCAAAGTAGTATTCATACTACTCTTATTCTTATTAATAAATGTTTCGTTTGATACGCTAAAAATAGATTAAGATATTGTATTCTAGGTACATAAATATCACGCGGCGTTTAAGGGAAAGAGTCACTACGTTACGCAGCCCTCATACGCATATACGCCTAAATCGTCTCCCTAAACGTATAAACTCGGTTTCTATACTGCACGCAGACCGCACGCATGGCACCGGCCTCCTAAGAGCAAGATAACCTGGTAATTACTGCTCTCAACTACTTATCTCTATGTAAATGTCCGATTATCCCCTCACGCTTCTCTAAAAATAGCTAACCATCGTCTATAGCTACAAAGACTCAGTTTATGCATCGTGCATCTCTATTACCTAGCCAGGAGTCAGTTCCGATGAAAGGTACTCTTTCCGAACCGTTTATCTTAATACATACTTCACGGCAGGTTGTTAATGCTGAGGTAGTGCTGCTGAGGTAGTGCTGCTGAGGTAGTACTGCTAAGGTAGTACTACTAAGGTGGTGCTACTGAGGTAGTACTGCTGAGGTAGTACTACTGAGGTGGTACTACTAAGGTAGTGCTGCTGAGGTGGTACTACTAAGGTAGTACTGCTAAGGTGGTGCCGCCGAGGTAGTACCACTAAGGTAGTGCTACTAAGGTAGTACTGCTGAGGTAGTACTGCTAAGGTAGTACTGCTGAGGTAGTACTGCTAAGGTAGTACTACTATAGTAGTTTCTACTAAGATAATACTGCTAGCAAGTCCGTCTTCGCTTTAGGGTATATTTAATAATGTCCGATCTCCCCCTCATACTGCTCTAAAAATAGCTAACCATCTTCTACAGCTATAAAGACTCAGTTCATGCATCGTACATCTGTATTACCTAGCCAGGAGTCAATTCCAACGAAAGGTGCTCTTTCCAAACCATTCATCTTGATACATGCTTCACGGTAGGTTGCTACTACTAAGGTGGTGCTGCTACGGTTGTTAGAATAGCAGTAGTTATATAACGCTAGTTACCTAACGAAAGGATCGAAGCTAAAGGGGTATATCAGAATAGTAGCAGTCACATAACACCAGGATCGAAGCTGAAGGGGAACGCTACTAGAAAGCCGCCAGCACGCCGCCAAAAAGCTGCCAGCAAACCGACGGAAAGCTGAGTAGTAATCACATAACACCAGTCACCTAACGGCTTCTCTAGGAACGCTACCAGAAAGCTGCCAGCAAACCGGCGGAACTCCTCCACCTCGCCGTCTGCCTTGGCTATGTATATATAGGCCGCCGCCGCAGCACCTCTAAGACAGTGGTGCAGAGAAAAGCGTGCCGTCTCGCTGCAACGTGTAACTCTCTGCTCCACCAGCGATGTTGCCACCAGCCAGCTGATGCTGTCGGGTTGGATCCACGACGAAAACAAGGCCATTTACTTGCTGCCCTCCGCCCTATCCCACGTCGTGCCGACGCCCGTCGTCCTCCCTGCCGTACCTATGCCTCCGCTTTCACCTGAAAACAGTATAGTGCGTCTGCTGGTCCGCCTTCCATTGCACGAGCGAGTACTTCTGCAAAACTACAAAACATTCCTCAACCTTGTACCTGTCTAGCGTTCGATCTGGGGAGACGATGGTTCTCCAGTTCGCGTCAGCTTCATCTTCTCTCGGTTCTTCTGTTCTGTCCGTCCGTGCATCGTCGCCGTCCAACGGCTCAAACAGCGCGGGAAAGATGTCGTCGAAGCTTAGGAACGACAGCATCGTCATCAGCACGGCCGCCTCTGGACACCGCTCGTCAGCAGCCTGGTAAGACGTCTCCCACGTTGTGAGTACGCTCTCGCTGTACTGATGCACCAAACTCTCCGGCTTCCGCCTGAGCAGCTCGCGCCGCCGCTGCCTGTACTCGGGGAGGTATGCTTTGATGTTCGACTGCAGCCGCGGCGTCGACCCTACGTACGTAGCAGCGAGCGTGACGGCCAGCGCCAGACACCCCAATTCCCTGACAACCGCCCTGACTTCGTCCTGGATGTCAGCATCATCACCGTCGCCATCACGACGCGGCAACTGTGAGTACCGGTGGAACAGCTCGGCAGCCTGCGCCTCCTCCATCTCGCCAACCTGCACCTCCTCCAGCTGCGTCATGCCCGCCGCCGTGCTGCTCCGGCTCGTGACGATGACGTGCAGAGATGCTACGTCCGGGATGAAGTGTCGTATGTCGATGAAGTTGCCAGCCTCGCTGTCGTCGATCGCGTCAGCGCCATCGAACACCATCAGCCACGGGCCCTGCCGCCCGGAAAACCAGCTCTTCACGCCCGTCACGGCATCCTCGACGCCTACCGTCGCCGCTCCCGTTCCAGCGGACGCGTGCAGTCCGAACAGCGTGTGGTACAGGTGCACAAAGTCGCGCTCCAGCGACTCCTTCCGCCCCGCCTCCAGCCAGAACGTGGCCCGGTACTCGGTGCGGTGCCGTCGCACGTAGTCCAGCACCAGCTGTGTCTTGCCCGCTCCGCCCAGTCCCCACACCACGAGCGTCCTAGTGCCTGCATGCATACCATGATTGTCAAGTCGCGTCCGGATCTGATCGTGCAGGATGCTGCGCTCAACGAACGCCCCGACGGGCGCAAGCGTGGCGTGCGAGAACTGCCCGGCGTACTCGGGCCGCGCCGCGGCGGTGGGGTCTGCGCATCGTTAGCATCGCAATCGCCGAGCTCGAGCAGTTTGTTGCCCGGTAGCGTGCTCACTAATGGTTAGGCCGACGAAGTTGCCCTGGAAGAGGGACCCGCCCGTCACCTGGGTGGCGCCGAAGCGCGAGCCTTCCTGGCGGATCCTTGTATCACCGAGGCGCAAGGGATCATGGCAGGTTAGTGCGTGCTGCGATAGTGGGGTTGAGTTCATAGTAAACGTAGCGGACAGTCAGGGACGTTCTAGCGGGCGGTGTCCCAGTTATCATCTTTGTATTCGGCAGCGGGTGCAAGGAGTCTCTTGGCACGGCAAGGCTGAGGCTGAGGCTATACAGTTGAGATCGCTGCGCGATCGCTTCTATGCCTATACACGCATCCAGCTTAAGCCTCCGTCGAATGTTGCACTCATCTACCTGAGCTTACTTCTAGCCCTTACCTCTTCTGTCATCTTAACCTCCCTAGCGAGCTCACATATATTTAGGATAGGATACCGTCGCTATGAAGTGGCCGTGGGTCTCCCGGAAACAACCCGCCGTCGACAATACGCGTGCCTCTGAGAATGTCACCACGTCAGCGATGTCGCCAACATCCACGAAAACATTCCCTTCTGGTATCAAATTACTGCACAGCGGGGAGAACAGCGTTGTCGAGTATGTGGCGTCGTTAATCATTCATCGCCCCCGTCCTCCGCTTGAGTGAGAAGTGGCTGACCTTGTCCAAATACAGTATTATCTTCATCCATGGTCTTACCGGAGACCGAGAGAAGACCTGGAAGGCAAAAGGCGCAACGGAGCCGTGGCCAAAGGCCCTGCTTCCCTCAAAAGTTCCCAACGCTCGGATACTCACATTCGGATACGACGCCTACGTAGCCGACTGGCGAGGCATGGTATCGAAGAACAGAATCGGAAACCATGCAATGAACCTGCTGGCCACGGTTGCAACGTACAGAGAGGACGATGACACTGTGAGACCTCATGGATTTCACTCTAGAAATGGGTACTTAGTATTGTAGAACGATCGTCCTATCATTTTTGTTTGCCACAGCTTAGGTGGTCTCGTATGCGAAGATGTGAGCAATTTCATTAAGTCTTTTAATACAAATAATAGCACTAACTTGCATGTCTAGGCTTTAGCTACTGCACAACAGCGGCCAGAACAGCATATCAAGCAGGTCCTCCACTGCACCCGCGGCATCGTGTTCCTCGGCACTCCACACCACGGTTCTGGCCTCGCGCATTGGGCGGAAAGTATGGCCAAGTTCATCGGCGTTCTCAAGCAGACCAACGCCGCGATTCTAGCCGTCCTCAAGAGCGACTCGGAAGTGCTCGAGCGGATACAGAACAGCTTTCACACGATGATCCGGGCACGTGACCAGGATGGGCTTGCACCCATTGCCATCACGTGCTTCTTCGAGGAGTTGCCCTTGCCGGGAATCGGCGTTGTGAGTCAAAGAGTACTTTGGTGGTTACTGGGAAACTTACCTATCGTAGGTTGTGCCATCTCACTCTGCTATTCTACCCGGCTACATTCCCATCGGCATAAGGAGCAATCACATGGGCATGACCAAATTCGAAGACATGAACGAGCCAGGACTTGTTGCTGTAGCCGGAGAGCTCCGACGATGGGTCAAAGAAGTCGTTAAGGCAGAGAAGCCGGGGCGGGCTGAGCCGCAAACAAGAAGCTCAGAACATGGTCCTTCGAACCAGGAGCTAGATGCAGTGTATCCGGAAAGGCAAGTCCTTAGCATCACCCAAGGAGGGTCAGAGTATAATGGTCCTACTACGGCCAGCGGGGGATCGGTCTTCCAGGGTAATTATGTCGGCCGGGAAGGGAACCTTTTTCACTGATAAGAGGATATGGTGCTGTAGAGATGGTATGCATACAAAAGTTAGGATTGTTATTTTAAGCAGCTGAGGCCCATGTCACATGATGGGTTCTCCGCTATATAAGGGCGTCAAACATGTCTTCTACATGGAGACTCCTACACTGAACTACACACTCAATAAATACATTCAATTCTTTATACTTGCTACTTCCTTACACCATCATTCTTGGACGTGTGCGCGTTATATCTAGTCGTACCGTTGAATCTAATAACCTATATCGATGCGTACTCTCTTTGACGTCTTCTTCCCATCACTACGCGCACTAAACTCCCTTCGAGCTGTTAATCAATACCCTTCCTCTACTATTAGGGCGCTTTCCTCCCAGATTCGCTTTCTTTATACAATTTACGTTATATGACAGCTTCGTTCGCTGCTTGAAGCTCAGTAATCGTTTAACGCATCAATACGACTTAACGCGTTATTAAGTCGGCACCCTAGCTTTGAGAGCTTCTTTAGGACTTCCGTTCTCGGTGCCGGAGCCCCTAGAGCTCCGGAACCTCTATGTATATATAGCTAATAATCGCCTTTTTTTGTTGGTCTGCAAAGGGTGCTTTGCATGGTTCTTAGTTTTGATTTTATGATACGCCTTAGTTGAATCAGAAAACACCATAGCTAATATAGAGCTCTGCTTCCTACAATCAACCCTCTCACTCCACTAGTACTTCTATGGGGTTAACCTTTCTTATTTTAGTAATAAGTCCTCTCAGAACATGTATATAATTTTAAAATTTGAGAATGATCTATCAGAAACAGCGCCGCGAAGCAGACGAAGTGGCCAAGCGACACAAGTTCACCTTGGTGGAAACACTAGAGGTAAAGGCGCTGGTTCGAGTCCTGCTGGGGACGAAAAAAAGCGCACCGGCGCACTCTCGAAAAGCACACCGGGTGCACCCCCGAACGAACGAACGAACGAATGGTAATAACTTAATGAGGACGGAATGGTTAAGCATCTTACCCAGTAATTAGCGAATAGCAAATTTGCGAAAGCGAAGCTGGAAGTACCAAGCAGTGCTAGACACTGGA
>Ga0247757_10000309_pt1 | contig 41038 bp, 41 predicted proteins | sample UWRJL126311R4_FD_180929 | JGI IMG/M metagenome (GOLD analysis project Ga0247757, IMG submission 180929) | Plant litter microbial communities from Arlington Agricultural Research Station in Wisconsin, United States - UWRJ-L126-311R-4 | ecosystem: Environmental > Terrestrial > Plant litter >... | reverse complement strand
GCATTGCAGTTGACTCGCGAGCCGGGCGCGCCGCGCGTGGCCGCCACGCATGCCGCCGTCGAGACCTCCGCACCGAAGCCGAGTGTGACGAGCGAGCCGCCGCTCGTGCCCGCGCCGACGAGCTCGGCGGTCGCACCGCTCGCCGCGCACAAGGCTGCAGATATTCCGAGGATTCGCGCGCTGCCCCCGAGCGCGAGGCCCAGCGCCGCGGCGGCAGCGGCGCCGTTCGGCACGCTGAAGATCACCGCCGATCCGCGCGCCGTCGTCGAAGTCAGTGGCCCAGAGTTCCACCAGTCCGGTCAAACACCGCTGATCGGACTCGAGGTCCCGACTGGCAAATACCAAGTCGTATTTCGCAATGACACCTTTGGGGCGCCGCTGCACGCGCAGGTGACGATACCGAGCGGCGTCAATCGCAGCGTGCACGCCGATTTTCGCCAAGCCGAGCCCGCCGTCAGCGTGCGTTGAGCCCGCTTCAGATCGGCGTGAGCGCGCGATTCTGGCGTAGCGCTTCGTACACCGCGATCGACACCGAGTTGGCCAAATTGTGCGAGCGCACGTGGCCGGGCATGGGGATGCCAATCACTTGCTCACCGCGCTCGGCGAGCAACTCACGCGGCAACCCCACGCTCTCTTTGCCGAACACGAGGGCGTCGCCCAACGCGAAGTCCGCGTCCAAATAGCTGCGCCGCGCGTGACCGCTGAAAAACCAGGACTTGGGCGCGCGCTCGGGGCTGTACGAAGCGATGCGTTGCTCGGCCGCGGTCAAGGTGTCGTGCTGCAAGACTTCGACCAGGTGCCAATAGTCGAGTCCGGCGCGACGCACCGCGTGCTCGTCGATGCGAAAGCCGAGCTTGCCGACCAAGTGCAGCGGACACAGCGTGGCCGCGCACAAGCGCGCGACATTGCCGGTGTTGGGCGGGATTTCCGGCTCGACCAGCACGATATGAAACGGACGCGGCACGGGCTGCGTGCGCAGATAAAATTCGGACGCTGGTGATTCGTCGGACAAGCGGTGCGAGTCTAACGGTCCCGGCCCCGGCCGGCGAGCTCCGAGCGCGTGAGCGTGGCTTGACGCAAATCCCACGCGGCAAGTAGCCTCGCCCGAACGGCCCTCGGTCCGTTCATGATGAGCGCTCGCTTCGCAGGCTTTGCCGCCGCTTCACTGCTGCTCTCGGCGTCCCTGGCGGCGCGAGCCGAGCCCATGGATTTGGCGATCGAGCGCTTGGTCGAGAACGCTTCGACCTGCCTCAGCGCCGACGGCGCTGGTCGTTTCGAGCCGACCAGCGCGTTGAATTGTCGCCCCGACAATTTGGCCTTCAAGCGGCTGGTGAATCAGGTGGGCTTCGCGCTCGCGCCGGCCGCCATGCACGCCGCGCGCACCACCGGTTTCGGCGGCTTCAACTTTGCGCTCGAAGCCAGCTACACCAGTATTTCGAGCGACGCGGACTATTGGCAGCGAGGCACGCGAGGAGCGAGCGACCCTTCGACGAATCAGGCCCCGACCCGGAACCAAAGTCCATCCGCGCTGCTTTCTCAGTATTCGTTCAAGGTGCGCAAAGGACTCGGCTACGGCTTCGAGGTCGCGGGCGTCGTCGGTTTTCTACCCAAAACGAGCCTGATCAACGGCGGGGCCGACGTGCGCTGGGCGCTGCTCGAAGGCTTTCGCAAAGGCGTGCTCGGCATTTTCCCGGACACGGCCGTGGGCGGCGGGGTGCGCACGATCACCGGGTCGTCACAGCTGCAGCTGACCACGGTTGGCCTCGACGTGCAGATCTCCAAGCCCTTCGTGATCGAGGACACCTCGGTGCTGACGCCCTGGCTCGGCTACCAATACCTTTGGGTCTTCGGTGATTCGGGCTTGGTCGATCTGACCCCGGGCACGAGCGCGCTGGGCGCGTGCAACTACGGGGGCCCGAACGTGCCGGGCAATCCGGACCCGAACAAGACCAGCTACGACGGTCAGCAGATTTGCCGCGGTGGCAGCGCGCGTGACTTCAACAACAACGTGATTTTTGCCCCCGTCCGCGTGCACCGCCAACGGCTGATGTTCGGCGTTAACTATCGTTACGAGATGCTGGTCGCGGGCGCGCAGCTGATCACCGACTTGCTCAGCCCGTCCGATGCAAATTCCGGCCAAAATAAAGCCGACTTGCAGGGCCAGCCGCGGCAATGGACCGCCGTGCTCGAACTCGGCGCGCAGTTCTGAGCTCAACGCAGCGCGGCGGCCAAGACCACGCCTGCGCCAATCAGCGTCAGTAACACGGGCCCGATCGTCAGATAGGCCGCGCGCTTTCTGGCCAGCCGCGCCGCTTCTACGCTGAGCCCATGCATGCCGACCAGGAACGCTTCGGAGGCGTGACCGGGCGCGGTCAGCCCGAGCGGTACGGCGCGGCGCGCCGCTCCAAAGCCGCTGATCATCGCGGTGAGCAGCAAGCCCAAGGGCAAGGTAATCAAATCCCAACCACACGCGTACAGCCCAAAACGCAACCCGCGCCCGAAGCGCCGGCCACCATAGCGGCGGGCGGCGGCATCCAGCGCTAGGCCGTGCACCGCGTGCAAGCCAACCATCACCAAGACGAGCACGAACATGCACGCGGCCGTGCCGCGCAGGACGTTGCCGCGCAGCGCCGGGTCTTCGAGCAAAATACCCGGTAACGAAGGCAACAGGAACAACGCCAGCAGCCCCGCACCGAGCGCCAAGCCGCTCACCGCGATCGCCTCCGACACCAACGCGAAGGACAGCGCGGTCGACACCTCACCCTCGGGCAAGGCCCCGAAGAACGTGCGCGCGTGCAGTGTGGCCAAGGTCGAGGTCTGCCAAAGTCGGCGCCAAAAGCCGACTCCCGGCCGCTCCCAGGGAATGATCGCGACCACGCCGGATTGATTCGTGGCTTCCTCGACCGCGCAACCGACGCACGCCGGATCGCCGCACGCGGCGCACACGACCGTCGCCGGCACGTCGATCAGATCGAATGCGGAGTCGTCGCGTGGCGCGCGGTCAGAGGACCGCGCATCGGCAGAAGCGCGTGAACCCATGCCCACCGGGGTAGCACGTGAAGTGCGGCGCGGCGAAGATTGCGGCAAAAGTCACACTCGAGGGCTCAGTGCAGTGTTTCGCCGGCGCTCGTCTGGCGCGGGTCGGCAGTGGCGACATCGGTGACGACTCGCGGCATGTCCTGCAATTTGCCGCCCAGGCGACTGGCCACGGCGATGCCGGCGAGACTCGTCAGCAGGCTCGCGTAAATGCCCCAACGCCAATGAATTTCCAGCGGTAGGCCATGCTGGGAGCGCGGTGGGGTGGAGAGCAGCATGCCGGCCTCGATCAAGGTCATGGCCGCGAACAGCGCGGTCACGAGCCGCACCCCGCGCAGCCGCTGAATGGTGCGGCGGGTCCAGAGCAAGGGCAACATCACGAGCCAGCCTGCCGCGCCGCCCCACAGCCAGCCGGCGCGACCGCGCGCCAGATCGAAGCCGCTGCGCACCGACTCTTCGGGCATGCGCAGCTCCACCCAGGGCGCGAAAAACAATCCCAAACCGAACAACGCGACCAAGAGCAGCGCGCCGCGGTTGCGACCGAAATAATTCCAAGGGAACGGGCGCTGCTCGGGCAGCACTAGCTCGCCCGCCTCGAGTTCGTCTGCCGCGACATCCATGGAGTCGGGCAGGTTCTCCATGGGCACGAGCTTCACCCCGCATTCGGGGCACTGGCGCGTCTCGGCGCTGGGGAACAGCGACCTGCAGAAGGGACAAGCCAGGAGCCGCGCCACCCGCGGAGCATAGCGCATGCGCAATCGATCGGGATTTCGTGGCCGCGGCCGGGCGCTCTGACGCGGCGTGTCAAACGGCGGCCTGTCGTCGACGCCTGCATCCGCTAGCCTCATCGACCTGCGCGTTCCATACGAGCGCACGAATCCGCGATGATCGAACGCCTTGCCGAACTTTTGGGACTGCCGCTGGGCGCTCCGCACTTTGACGAAGCGCTGACGCACCCCAGCTTTGCCAACGAGCAGCGCACCTCTCGGCACAATCAGCGCTTGGAGTTCCTCGGCGACTCCGTGCTCGGCTTCTGTGTGAGTGAGCTGCTCTGCGCCCGCTTCGCGGCCGCTGATGAAGGCGCGCTCACGCGCATGCGCGCGCAGCTAGTCAACGCCGAGGCGCTCGCGGCTTGGGCGCGCAAAGAGGAGCTCGCCCCCATCTTGCGTCTCGGCCGCGGCGCCACTGCCGCGGGTTTGCGCGACAGCACCAATGTCCTGGCCGATGCCGTCGAAGCGCTGATCGCGGCCGTTTACCTGGACGTGGGGCTGGATGCCGCGCGCGTGGCCTGCGCGCGCATCGTGGCCGACGAACTGCAGGCGCTCGAGAGCGACGGCACCCGCGATCCGAAGAGTGAGTTGCAGGAGCGGCTGCAAGCCATCGGCGGGGAAGCGCCCACGTACGAGCTGATCGAAACCGGTGGGCCCGCGCACAAGCGCTGGTTCAAAGTGGGCGTGCGCCAAGGCGAGCGTCGCTTAGCCGAAGGCTCGGGTCGCTCGAAGCGCGCAGCCGAGCGCGCGGCCGCAACCGTTGCGTTGCAATTGCCGGATTTGATCGCCGAAAGCGCGGAGCCCTCATGAAGCCGCTGGCCCGTCGTGGGCTGCTCGCCAGCGTGCTCGTCGCGCTCACGTTCAGCGGCTCCGCGTTGGCCGGCACTTATCTCGACAGCGCGGCGTTGCTGCTGCTCCAAAGCAGCAAAGAGGGCGACTACCTGCGTCGTCACATCGGCGACAAAGAGCTCGCGGGCCTGATCCAGAAGCTGGCGAGCTCGCGGCTGGAAGCAGCCAAGGGCATGCTGGTGCCGAAAGAAGTCGTGCAAGCGCATCCGCATTTACTGCTCGTGCTCGAGAATTACGAGCGAGCCGCGGACTCCGCGACGCGCGGTGAAGCCGAGAAATTCTTGGTCTACCAACAGCGCGCGCGTGACGAAGATCGCACGTTTCGAGGAGTACTCAAGCAGTTCGGCTACGCGTTGCCGGAGACGAAACCGTAGCCGTCAGCGCTCGTCGCGCGCATTCGGGCTGCTCACGGGCACGCTCGAGCCCGCGGGAGCGGCATGAGCCTCGCGCGCCGAAGCGAGCGGGCGCGCGGGCAAGCCGTCCGGGCTGAACTTGAACGTTTCCAGCAAGGCCTCGTTGCTCGCGCTCACGTACTTGCCCCGCAGCTTGCCGAGCAGCTCGTCACGCGCTCGCGCCAAGCGCTCACGTTCCAAAACTTGGCGAATCGAGCCAGATTCCTGCGCAATCGTACGCGTCACGGCCTTCATGCTGCCGCGTCGCCAAATGACCGCGAAGTGCGTGCCGTCGCGGAATGGCTCCGCCGAAAGCTCACCATCACTCAGCTTATTGGCGGCAGCGAACAGCTCGGGATTGACGCGCACGGTAGGCGTGTCGGTGTTGCCATCGGGGTGCACGAAGCCGAGATCGCCATTGCGGAGGTGGGTGGCCTTGTCGAGCGAATCTTCGCGCGCGAATCGACTCCAGCGCTGAATGCCGTCGACGCCCTTGGACTCGGCCAAGATCTTCCGCGCGAGCGCTTCGTCGTCCGTCAAAATGCGCCAGACGTGCACCCGCGCCGGCGTTTCGAAGCGAGCGCGATTGGCCTCGAAATAAGCCTGAATCTCCGCCGCCGTGACCGGATGTTGCGCGGCGCTCTCGCGCAGCAGTTCGCGATCCATGGCCTGGCGCAAGAGCTCGCGTTCACGGCGCGCCACGTTCGGCCGCTGCGCGAGCTTCAGACGCTCGGCCTCCTGCGCGTAGAGCAGCTCGGGCACGAGCCACGTGTCGAGCACTTGGCGCTTCAACTTGTCTGGCGAATCACCCAGCGCGCGGCGCTGAAAGTCGGGGATCTTCGCCAACCGTCCCGTGAGCGCCTGCGCGCTAAGCGAGGCACTGCCCACCTGCGCGACGGGCTTTTCCTCCGCGCCGAACCCGGCCGACGCGCTCAGCAAGAGCAGGAGCGCGGGCAGCCGCGCCGTCGAATCGCGCCAAAACATCGAGCGCAGCCTAGTCTTTTTCTGAACGCGGCGCTCTCCTCGAGCTCAAGCGACGCGTAGTTTGCGGCTGCGAGGAGCCGCCGGTCGCGCCTCTGCCGAGCGATTCACGCTCGCTTCGCCGACGGCGATGCCCGCCGCTTCCAAACGCTGCCGCGCGATGTGCAACGCGCGTGGATTGGCGTCGATGCCCGTGCCGACACGGCCCAGCCGCGCCGCCACCGACAGTGTCGTGCCACTGCCGAGGTACGGATCCAAAATCGCGTCGCCGGGCTCGCTGCACGACTCGATCAGCCGTTGCAACAGCGCTTCCGGCTTCTGCGTCGGGTAACCGGTGCGCTCTTTGGCGACCGGCGCCACGATGCTGATCTCCCAAACGTCGCCCATGGGCGCGCCCGCGGTCGTCTCTTCGGTGGTGCTCGAAACGCGCCGCTTGCCCGCCGCATCGACCACCGCGCGCTGCTTCTTGTCGCCCCAAGTCTTCAACGTCGAGGCCGCCAAAGGCTCATAAAGCTGCCGAAAACGCGGCTCGGCGTCCGGGTTCTTCACGTAGCGCAGGAGCACGTCGTGCACGCGCTGAAAATTCTTGGTCTTGGCCGGCCAACGCCGATAGCGCCAAACAATCTCGCTCGCGAACGCGCGCGGCCCAAAAATCTCGTCACACAGCACCTTGGCGTAGTGGCTCGTCTTGGGGTCGACGTGCAGCACCAAACAGCCGTCGTCGCGCAGCAACTCGCGCGCCGCGACCAAGCGATCCCCGAGCGCGGTCAGGTACGCTTCGAGGCTATCCCAGCGGTCATCGAACGCGGGCGTGAGCGTGCGCACGATTTCACCTTGCGCGTTGCGTCGCCGCCCGACCTCCGCGTGCTCGCGCCCGGTCAAAAACGGCGGATCCAAATACGCCAGCGCAAACCGCTGGGGCCGCGCCGCCAGCGCCTGCAAGGCCCGCAAATTGTCGCCCGAAACCAGCTCGAAGCCCTGATTTCCGGCCTTGTCGAGGCATAGCGCAGGGCCGCTCGCGCCGCTGGCTACGGCCGGTTCACGCTTACCGGCCCACGAAAGTCGCACACTGCAGGAGTCGCCTCGCATCGTTTTGAAATCGTAACTGGGCGGAACCTCTCTGGGCCAAACTTCACGCGCACTTGCCGTCGCTCAGCGCGCCGGCTACGTGAAAAGCGCGATGAGTCCGCACGCGCGAAGCAAACTCGAACCCTGGCTGGCGGCCGGCCTATTCGCGCTTTGCTTCACGCAATCGGGCTGTGAAGCCGAAGCCAAAGACTCCACCCCCGAACGCGTCGTCCAAGAATTCATCGACCGCATGCAACGCGTGCACGGCGACCCGCGCGCCGCGCGCCTCGCCTACGAGCTGCTCTGGGTCGACGCGCGCCGCAACTTGGCCGAGCGCGCCAAACGCGCCAGCGCCGTCGCGGGCCGCGAAATCGCGCCCGAAGAAATGATCGCGCCCTCGCACTTCTCGCTCGCCTATCGACCCAAGAAACTCACCGCCCGCACCGACGGCGATTGGTCCGAAGTCACCGTCAGCGGCGAAGCCAACTCCACGCAACCGCACACCGTAAAATGCGTGCGCGAAGACGGCCATTGGCGCGTCGTTCTCGAACTCCCCCTGCTCCCCCCCATCCAACGTCGCGCCGACGGCGGCATTTGATTTCTGGGCAAGCGGGCGCGCCCGTCGCCGCCCGTCGCGTAGCTCCCTGCCAGACTAGCCGCCCCACCCGGCTGAGGTCACTTTTGACCCACCCTTCGCTCCGACCCAGGACCTCTCCCCGGGTGAGGTCCCTGATGACCCAGGCTTAGCGACGGCGTGGGAGGGCTTCGGCTTGGAAGAACGCGAGCGGGTGATCGTCGGGATCCTTGAACTCGATGGACCAGCCTCCAGGTGCCTCGCTGACGGAGGTGAGCACTTGCACTTCGCGTTCGACGAGCGCCTCGACGGCCGTGCCGATGCCGCCTTCGTCGACCCGAAGACGATCTGCGGCGAGGTGCCGCGCACGGCTTCGCCCACGAAAAAGCAACTCGGTGCCGCTGGGCAGAGTGCCGGGCAAATAGTCGTCCTGCAGGCTCAACTCGAGTCCGAGCGCGTCCGCATAGAAGCGGCGCGTACGCTCGAGCTCCTGCACCCTGAACACGACCGCGATTCCACTGACTTTCAGGCTGGTTTTCGGCGTGGCCCAGCCTCACGTTCGGGCCATGCGCCTTAACCCTAGCGTATCCGTCGCCGTCCGCTGTGCGCCAAAACAAAACGCAAAACGCGCGCCCCTTGCGAGGACGCGCGTTTCACTCGTTAGCTCGCCGAGACTAGTTCGCGAAGAAGATCGATTCGATCTCGTTGCGGACGTTCTCTTCGGTCTGCGCGCGGGCGATCGCGATTTCTTTCACGATCAACGTGCGGGCGGTGTCGAGCATGCGGCGCTCACCGAACGAGAGCTGCTTGTTGGCCTTGAGGCGGTACAAGTCGCGCAAAACTTCGGCCACGTCGTAGATGGAGCCGGTTTTGATCTTGTCCATGAAGCCGCGGTAGCGACGGTTCCAGGTCTGGGTGTCGAAACCGATCGTGCGCTCCTTCAAGATGTCGAAGATTTCGCGAATTTCTTGCTCGCTGATGACCTGACGCAGGCCAACGGCGTTCGCGTTCGACACGGGAACCATGATCTTGCGATCGGTGTCCAAGATGCGGAGGACATAGAAGCGTTGTCGCGTGCCAGCGATGTCTTTCTCATCGATGCTGATCACTTCAGCGACACCCTGCGCGGGGTACACTGCTTTGTCGCCGACCTTGAACTCAACTTCCGGGCTGGACTGCATGAACGTCTCCTTTGACGCTAAACTACCGGGCGGCGCGCTCCCACAGGGCTCGCCATCCCGCAACCGAATGATCAGAAAGCTCGTGTCTTAAGCAGCTACGCACCGCTCCGTGTCGCGCGGGATGGGTTTGGACGCGGACTGAACGGGTTGGGCATAAACTTCATTCCAGCGAGGTATACGCGGTGCACGGTAACGCGAGAGTTTCCGGGACCGGACTACCGTGATCCCCAATTGAGAGTTAGGAATCGCCAGGCGCGGCACTCTAGTTTGCAGAACCCGATCTGTCAAGAAATCGCTGCCGAAAACTTGCTGGCGCGCGCGACCGGGGGTGAAAATGGAGATTTGGCCGTGATTCAGCAGGTTACGCTCTCGCTCGCTGCGCAACTGTCTAGGTAAACTAGAGCGGCGACGGCGTTTCTAGTGAGAGCGGGACAATCAGCTGATCTTGGTGCGCTCGTCGACTGGCGGAGGCGCGTCGACCGCGAGCTCCTCAGCCAACCCCCAGCGGACACCGCGATCAGAAACGACGAGTTCCGCTGCACCCGACCACTCTAGCACCGCGCGAGCGATCGCGCTCCCCACGACGAGCACATCGGCGCGCGAGGGCTCCATGCCGGGCAATGCGCGGCGCGTAGCAAGGTCGAGTGACGCCAAACGGGACGCTATGCGCTCCACTGCGCTGCGCGTCATCGTGTAGCCGTGCACGCGCGTGGCGTCGTAGCGCGTGAGCTCGAGTTCCAGCGCGGCGAGCTGCGTGACGGTGCCCGCGACGCCGACCAACGTGGCGCCCGCTTCGGGCCTTGGGGCATCGGCGAGGGCGAGGGCAATGTCTTGCTCGACGCGCGCGAGTTCGTTTGCGCTCGGCGGATCACTCCGCACGTGTCGCTCGAACAAGCGCACGCTGCCGATGTTCAAACTGACGGCTTCACGGATGTCGCGCTCGCTCGCGCGACTGCTCGCGGTGCCGACGACGATCTCGGTGCTGCCGCCACCGATGTCGAAGACCGTCACTTTGCCGGTCTGGGGCAAGCCGGAGAGTGCGCCGGCAAAGGTCAGGCGCGCCTCTTCGTTGCCGTCGATCACGCGCGGCGCGACGCCCAAGATCGCTTTGGCGCGCGCGACGAACGCTTGCCCGCCTTCGGCGTCGCGCATCGCGCTCGTGCCCACGGCGTCCACGCGGGTCACGCCGAGTTCGCGCAGGTCGCTTGCGTACTGGCTCAGGCAGGCGAGGGTTCGCTCGCTCGCGGCGTCCAGCAGACGGCGGTTGCGATCGACCCCCTCACCCAGGCGCGTCACGGTGGCGCGCTCCAGCACTGGACGCAGCGCGCCGCGCGCGAGCCCGAGTTCGAACTTCGATTCGGACTCGGGCTCGGGCTCGGCAACGAGCAGCAGGACCGAGTTGGTCCCGATGTCGATCGTGGCGACGCGCATGCGTGTTTCGGAATTGGCTAAAATCAGCCAGGAATTGGGCTTATTTGGCCAAGCTCTTGAGGCTGAGCATTTCTTCCACGTCGGGCTGCACGACGAGTTCGACGCGGCGGTTCTTCTTGCGGCCCTCGTCGGTGTCGTTGCTGGCGACCGGATCGGTGTCGGCGTAGCCCGCTGCGCTCCAGTTGGCGGGGTTCAAGCCGCCACCCAAGCCCGCCTTGTCGGGCGGTGAGGTCAGGAGCAGGAGCACGCTGCGCGCGCGCATCGTGGACAGGCCCCAGTTGTCTTTGAACACGCCGCCGACGAGCGGCTTCGAGTCCGTGTGACCGGCGACCTGGAAGCGGCGCTTGGACAGGTCCGCGTCTTTGCCGACCACCTCCGCGACCTGCATCAGGATCTTGCTGCCCTCGGTCTTGAGTTTGTCCTGGCCAGAATCGAACAAAACGTCGCCCGGAAGCTGGATCAGCATGCGATTGTTGCGCACCTCCACCTTCAAGCCGAGCTGCGTCAGCTTCTGCAATTTGGTTTGTAGGAGCTCGAAACGCTTTCGGATTTGGTCGAGCTGCTCGGTGCGGCGCGCGTACTCTTCGAGCGCCTTCTGCTTTTCGGCCACGCTCTGCGTCAGGCTGTTGACGTTCACGCCCGTGTCGGCGAGCTGCTTCTTGAGCGCGTCGATCTCTTGGACGGCTTCTTGGTAGTCCGACTGGCTCTTCTTGTGGGCGTCGGTCTGCGCTTTGAGTTGCTGGGTGAGGCTCTCGTTCTCGCGGAGCTTCTGGTCCCATTCCTCTTGCGAGTAGCCGCACGCGGACAGCGCGAGAGACAAAAATAAAAACAAACTGGTGGGTCGTTGGAGGCTCGAAAACTTCATGGGATCCCGTTGGCTGCGGAGCAAATTGGTAGGGCCGCGCGCAGCGTCCTAAGCCCCTCACCAAAGCGCGTCAAGTGCTCGTGTTCACAAGGTTTTTCGTTGGCCAGCCGACCGACATGTGGAGCTTTTTCGGGTTCCGCGAAAGCACTAAACAAGTGCGCTGTCTGCAACGCCTGCGACCCTCTTACGCCGTGTTCTTCGGGGCCGTACGGATCGCAAGTGAATTTTTTTCGTTGACACATCACAATAGGTGGCAATATACGTCTTGCAACATACCCTCGAAGTGGGGGCCAATTCCGGCCCACGCTCCGAACTGCTGGGAGGCAATCGAAAATGGCTGCAAAGAAGACCCGTACCAAGTCCGCTAAGAAACCCGCTGCCAAGAAGGCGCCGAAAGTCGCCAAGAAGCGCGTCGCCAAGCGCAAGGTCGCCAAGAAGGGCGCCGCCAAGAAGAAGAAGAAGGCCGCCAAGAAGGCGTGAGCCTTCGCCGGGCTGACCGGGCCTGAGTCGTGAGCGCTTCGGCGCCTCGCATTCTCGCCAGAACGGCCCAGCGGGTACTCGAGCGCGCTCAGCAGTGGGCGCGCTCGAGTAAAAAAGTGCCTTGCCTTGTGAGGGCGAAGCCACCGAGCTCAAAGCTCGGGTCGAGCACGCGGAGTAGGAGCCCAAAGCCCATTCGCGTGCTCTGATGTTTTGTGCGTGTCCGTCGCTGTTCGCAGCGTTCCACGCCTGTCGCGGTGCTCTGCGCCGCGTTTGCACGCTGTTTGCGCCGCCGTGCCGTTGCCGCAAACTGTCGTGATGCCGCGCGTCCGTTACTCGTTCCGTGCGCGCTCCATCCTGCGCCGCGTGGCGTCGACCCTGCTCACGGCGATGGCGTTCGGGTTCGGCGGTGGCCTCGGCGGGCTTGGCTCGGGCACGCACCGGGTCGGAAAGCCCGAGCGCGACAACCTCGTCGTGTGCATCGCGGAGCATGTCAGCGAACGCCGTTAGCGGCCCAGGCTGGCGCCGCTTCAACGCTTTCGATCGTTGCGTTTGGGCGCTCTGAGGGCCGCGTCAGCAACTCGGGGCACGATCGAGCCGCTCGCAGCCGGGACACGCGGATTTCTCCATGCGCCGGCTCGGGCCGGGCGCGTGCGTCAGTCTCCCAGGTACAGGCGGAGGGAACCTGCGGCGGCGCGTTTGTCGAAGGGGATGCCGGCGAGCTCGTCGCGCTTGGAGATGTCTTCGAACAGCGCGAGCAGGAAGCCGTGGAAGGCCACACACTCGTCGATCGCGGCTTCCAAACGCGCGGGGTCGACCAGGTCGGTGTCCTCGAGGGCGGACATCGCGGCCATGAACGCGTCGAAGCGTGGGTAATCGGTGGAGCGCAGGAGCGGGTAGCCCATGGCGCGGAAGTAGGCGAGGAACTCGCGCACGTACTGGAAGTTGTGCACCGCGGCCCAGCGGTCTTCGTTGGGCGAGTGTTGCGCTTTGGTCGAGAAGGCGCGCACGATTTGCGCGAACATCCAGACGTCACGCCGCAAACGCTCGCTGGTTTCGCGGCGCGCGGCGTGGTCGTCGAACACGCTGCCGTCCTCGAAGGTCGCGCCCAGTGCTTTGCCCAGGAAGAGCACCGCGTTCTGCAGCGCGGGCCGCAGGTTTTCGATGCACATGTCGACGCGCGTGCGCAGATCGCTCGCGCGAATCGTCGCGTCGAGCGCGGGCAGGTCGTGCTGGAACGCCCGCCGCATCTCCAAGCGCAAGCTGCCCGCGATGCCCTGCAGCGCGCTGCGGATGCCGATCAAGCGATGCCCTGCTGCGCGCAAAGCCGCAGAACGGCCAAGGATTTCGCTTGCGGGCTGGCTCATCACGTCGCGCTCGAATCCTTCGGCCAAGAGCGAACCGGAGTTTTGCCGCAAGTAGTCGCTGAGCGCGCGGGCGTCCGAGCGCAGCACGCTGAGCACCAAGTACGTGCTGCCCACTTGCTGCCGGCGGCGTTCGACGTCGGCCCCGATGCGGCTGAGCAACGACAGGTAGCGCAGCATGCGAAACAGCGACAAGAACGTGAGCGCAACCAAGCGGTGCGCTTCGGCGCCCGGCACACTGCGAATCAAATCCAACACCTGCGCCGACTTGATGCGGTCGAACTCGGGCCGAAACTCGAGCGCGTTCAGCGGGTTGAAGAACGCGCTGCGGTCGATCTCGCGGTACACACTGGCGAGCAGGGCGTGGAACAGCCGGAACGAGACGCGCGGGGTGCGCAGCATGCCCTCCAGCACCTCGTTCGCCGAGGTCAGGCCATGGCGCAGGGTAATTAGGCTCTCTTGCGGCGTATTTTGCTGCGCGCCCTGGGTGAGCAGGCGGTAGCGCGCGTTGTCCTCGGGCAGCATCGTCTCGAGGTAGCGATGAAAGACGAACGCGCGATCGAGCGAGCCGAGCAGTTGGCGCGCGAGCTGCACGGCTCGGTCCAGGCCGTCATGATAGACCTGGAGCGCAAAGCGAAAGTCTTGGGTGACGACCAGCGCGCGCCGCGGGGGGCCAGGGTGGTTGCGCGGATTCGAGAAGCAAGCCGTGGCTTTGAGCAGCACCTCGAACTCGAACAACACGTCGTCTTTGTGCTCGAGCGTGAGCTCTTCGAGCCAGCTCTCGCGCAGCACGCGGTGCTCGCGGTGGATCGCGCGCGTACCGCTGAGCAGCGCGCTGTACGGATCTTCCCCCGGACCCACCGGAAATAGGCTTCGCCTGGGGAATGTGGTTACCACATGGCCTCTTCGACGCGGTCTTCTGGCTTCAGCCGGGCTCGCGGTGACGCGCGCTCAGGGGGTGAAGTTGAACGGGTAATTCGTGCTGGTTTCCATGGCTCGCGACGACTTCGGGAACTTGATGCCGCGGATCACGCCGAGCACGCACTCGGTCACGGCCGGCGCCTTCAGCGTGGAGCGCTCTTGGTTCAGCTCCGCGAGCTTCACCTTGCCCTCGGGGTCGAGCACGAAGTGAATCACCACGTCGCCCTTCAGATCTTTCTGCTCTTTGCGCGCGTCGTCGTAACATTTCCGCGCCGCCTTACGGTTATCCATGACCAGCTTGCGGATCACGTCCATGGTGCGCGTTTCCGGGCCTTTGCCGGCGTTTTCTGCGGGTTCGGCCGCGACCGGCGCGGCTTCGCGCGGCGCGCTGTCGTCACTCTTGCTGCTCTTCTCGCCGACCCAGCCTTCCTCTTCGTTGGCGGAGGGCTTGGCCGCGGGGGCATCGGGTTCTGGGTTTGCGGGCGCGGCGGGTGTTGCCTCGCTCGGATCAGCAGGCGGCGGCGTGCTGCCGCCACACGCAGTGGCCAATGAACCCAGAGCAGCCAGCATCATCAACGAGCAAAATGAGTGGGCGACGCGCATGGCGCCGGATACTAACCTGCCCTCGCCGCCGCCGCGCGCGTTTCGCCAGGGCCGGAAAAATGCCCTCCTCCGCGTGGCCTCACGCCCTCACCGCACCTTTGCGCACGGGAGCTGCTGCGAGGCGACCCCATCTAAATTGAAAGTGATACTGTGCGAACACAGTACGATGGGGTTCGTAAGCGCCCGAGCGCATCGAGCGGTGGGCAACTGTTACTGTGCGCACACAGTACGACGGGGTTCGGACGCGCCCCGAGCGCGTCGAGCGTTGGGCCACTGATGGTGGGCAACTGATACTGTGCGCACACAGTACGATCTGGGGTTCGGACGCGCCCCGAGCGCGTCGAGCGTTGGGCCACTGATGGTGGGCCACTGATGGTGGGCAACTGATACTGTGCGCACACAGTCCGATCTGGGGTTCGGACGGGCCCCGAGCGCGTCGAGCGTTGGGCCACTGATGGTGGGCCACTGATACTGTGCGCACACCTTGCGATTTGGGACGGAGCAGTGAGTGCGGACGGGTGCCGCACCGGCGAGCCAGGGCAGCAAGTCAGGGCGGAGCGGCTTAGCCGGCCTTGAGGAAGGGCTGCCACTCCTCGAACGGCTCGCGCATCACCATCGAGATTTGCTTGGCGGTCGACCAGCGTGGGCGCTTGGGCTCCTTGAGCAGTTTCATGCCCGCCTCGCTGGGCGTGCGGCGGCCCTTTTTGAGGTTGCAGGAACGGCACGAGATCACGAGGTTGGTCCACGAGTCTTCACCGCCGCGCGAGCGTGGCTGCACGTGGTCGACGTTGAGCTCGCGGTGACCAGGACGGCGAGAGCAGTATTGGCACTGAAAGTCGTCTCTCAGCAGCAAGTTTTCTCGCGTGAGCCGGACGAGGGCGCGTGGCGTGCGCTCGTAACGCAGCAAGTGCAACACACGCGGGACGCGCAACGCGCCGCCAACGATGGGCAGAGAGTCGTCCGCGTGGCGTACGGGAAGGTTCCGCCAAACTGCGAAGTCGTAGGTGTCGCCGGCGGTGTCTACCGCGTGGCCTACCCCGCCATAGAGCAGGACCATGGCGCGACGCGCCGTAGTCACGCTCACCGGCGCGAAGAAACGATTGAGCAGAAGGACCGGCAAGTTCAGCACATCGCGCCGACCATCCGCGTTTTCAGTGACAGCTCGCTCCAAAGCGTCCACTGACTTTCAGGCTAGCACAAAGCGCCACGGATTCTCACGTCGGCGCCCGTGTTGCGCTCGACCGCGCCGCGATAGTGGGCTATCTCCGGCTCGGCCTCGGCCTGGCCCCCTCGTTTTACGCAGAGGAGGCACGGGTTCGGCTCCCCAGGTATCGATGTTCAGATCTGCTTCAGGTTCGGTGTTGGCGTTCCGTTTCACCCGTTTGGCGGCCGTCACGTGTTCGTCGCTCATCATTTGGGGCTGCGGCGCGGCTGGCCAAACGGAGGCAGAGTGGCCGCCCGTCTCCAAGCGCTGGTACGACCGCGGGGACGCGAGCTTTCGCCAGGGTGATCTGGAAGACGCGGAGTCCGCCTCCGAGAACGCTCTGCGCGTGACGCCGGATCGCGAGGAAGTGCGGTTACTTGCCGGACGGATCGCGCTCGCCAAGCTGGAGTACGCGCGCACCCTGCAAGTGCTGCAGGGCCTGGAGTCCAACGAAGCGCGCTCGCTGCGCGGCCGCGCTTATTGGTACTCCGGTGACATCGAGCACGCGGCGGACGAGCTGGAGAAGCTGGTCGCCGACCCCGAGGTCCGTGACGCGTGGGCCGTGGAAATCGCGAAGCTCGCGCGTCGCGGCGCGGGTCGCAAGCCGTTCCAGATGAGTGGTGGGCAGGTCGGCGTCACCGATATGCCCCGCACCGGCTCGACCGCGATGATTGTGCCGCTGGAAATCAATGGCGAGCCCGCGCTCGGGCTGATCGCTACCGGGACCGCCGAAGCGGTGGTCGACTCGGCGGCGGGTGGGCAACCGAGCTGGGTGTCCCTGCGTTTCGGCGAGAACGTTGAAGTGCGGGACGTGCCCGCGCTGGCCAAGGATTTGTCGGGCATTTCGCGGCAGGTGAATGCGCCGATCAAGATCTTGCTGGGCGTGAACTTGCTGCGTCACGTGCACCCGACCTTCGACCTGATCGGCGGACAATTCGTGGTGCGCCGTTACGAGTCGCCGCCCCCGCCGGTCGCGACCACGCTCAAGGTGAACTACGTGCGCGGCGGCGGGATGCTGCTGCGCGGTGCCTTCGGGGCCGAAGCGACCGCCGCGCAAGCGTCGCTCTTGGTGGACACGTCGATCGTGTACCCGATCGCGCTCGATGCGGGCGGCTGGAAAAAGGCGGGCGTCGCCGAGTCGAGCTTGCGCAGCGTGCCCAACGGCGGCTCGATGAAGTCGGGCACGGTGCCGTTGCTCAAGCTGGGCGCCTTCGAGCTGCCGGGCGTGCCCGCGCTATCCGGTGATCAGCCGGTAAAAGAGCGGGAAGAGGGCCTGGGCATCGAGCTCGACGGCTTGGTCGGCTCGGGTTTGCTGGCGAACTTCCGCGTTACCTTGGCCGACGGCGGCCGCACCATGTGGCTGGAAGACATGCCGCGTGAAGCCTTCCAGCCCAATCCCGCCCTCGATATTCCGGTCACTCCGGACGACGCGCCGGGGGATGCGGTCGAAGAAGAAGAAGCGCCCACGGGCAAGTCCGGCAAACCCGGTGCCGCCAAGCCCCCGCCGCCGAAAGCCGCGACGCCCGCTCCCGCGCCGGCACCCGCGGCGAAGCCACCCGCGTCCACGCCGCCTGCGTCTACGCCCGCCGGAATGCTGCCCGTGAAGCCCGTGACGCCGGCCGCAAAGGGTGCACCGAAGCCGTGAGCCCGAGCACGCAGGTCGCGCTGTATGCGGGCAGCTTCGATCCGCCGACCTTCGGTCATTTGGACCTGGTCGAGCGCGCGTCGAAGCTTTTTCCCCGCGTCGTCGTGGCGATCGGCGTGAACCAAGCGCGCGTGCCGCTGTTCACGCTCGAAGAGCGGCTGGCCCTGATGCAGTCGATCTGTGCGCCGTATGCGAACGTCGAAGTGGCGTCTTTTCGCGGCCTTTTGGTCGATTATGGCAAGAGCATCGGCGCGCGCGTGATCGTGCGCGGCCTGCGCGCGGGGACTGATTTCGAGTACGAGCTGCAGATCGCGCACGCCAATGCCGACCTCAAGCCCGAGATCGACACCGTGTTTTTGCCGACCCGCACCAACTACGGCTTCATCTCGGCCACGCTGGTGCGCGAGATCGCCAGCTACGGCGGTGATGTCGGCCGTTACGCGCCGCCCGTCGTGTGTGAAGCGCTGCAGCGCAAATTCGGCGCAGCCTGAGCGCGCCTGCGCGCGCCTGCGCCTGCGCTCGTTCAGTAAGCCGCGTACGGCGTGGGCATGAACAGCGCGATGAACATGATCAGGCACAGCCAAGCCACGGCGCGTCGTCCGCGGCCGAGCTCACCCGGTTCGAACGGCGGGTGATCCGCGCCGCCCGAGAGGCGGCCGATGGCGCCCGTGAAGCCGTACCAAATCAGCCAAAAAAGCGAGTTGGAAATGGCTAACAGGTAACCGAGGGAGCTCTTGCCGAGCGCCACCGGGCCGACGAAGCGGCACAAATTGTAGGCGAACAGCACGAGCAGCGAGCGGCGTACCCAGCGCGCGATCTGGTGCTGACGCTCGCCGAACAATGCGTACGCGATGTGCCCGCCGTCGAGCTGACCCCAGGGCAGCATGTTGATCATGGTCACGAGCAGCCCCGCCCAACCCGCGAGCGCGGTCGGGTGCAGCTGGACGTCCGAGCCGTCCGGGATGGGGCCGGCGAAGAGGCGCTTCATCAGCGCGTACAAGAGGCTCTGCCCCTCCTGCTGATAGTGCTCGGGGCTCGGGCCAATCGGCGACAAGCTGAGGCCGATCGCGAGCACGGGCAGCGCGACCACCATGCCCGCGAGTGGCCCCGCGGCGCCGATGTCGAGCAGGGCGATACGTGAGCGGATGCGCCCGCTCATGCCGATGATCGCGCCCATCGTGCCGAATGGGCTCAATTTCGGGAGGGGAATGAAGAATGGCAGGGACGCGGGCACGCGGTGCAAGCGCGCCGCGATGTAGTGGCCGGACTCGTGCGCGATCAGGATTGCCAAGAGCGGCACCGCGAACTGCCAACCGCGCCAGATCTCGACCACGCGCCGCGGGTCGAGCGATTCGGCCAAGCTCGGGTCCAGATCGGACGCGCCCGTCCAGAACACGCTGATCGCGGTGAGCACGAACAAGAGCAGGTTCAGACCGTAACGGGTGGGCTCCTGGTCGTCGTCGTACGCGCCGCTGTCGGGCTGCGTCGGGAAACCGGTGTCACTCATGGTTCAGCGTTTCACGCAGCTTCAGTGAGAGCCGCTCTAGCTGCGGCGCGAGCTCCGCGTCCAGCACGCCGATTTCGGTTTCGAGCCGCAAGTTGCCGCGGCTGCGCGTGGGGTCCGACCGCACCAGTACCGTGGCTTGGTCCACGCCGAGGACCGGCAGCGAAATCTCGAGCAATTTCGCGTCTTCCGGATGGGCGACCAAGGTGATGCGGCGCGCCCCGCGAGCCTCGGCCAGCGCTTGGCGCGCGAGCGAAACGACTTGGTCAGGGGCCACGCGCAGGCTCTCGCCGAGCAAGCGCTCGGCCAATAAGCGCGCGAGCTCCACGCTGCGATCGAGCGCGCGTTCGTCGGCGCGCAGCTCGTGCTGGCGCAGGGCCAGGGCGCGCGCCGCGATCTTGGCGGCGGCATCGGCGCGGGCCTCCGTCTCGGCGCGCAAGCGTAGCTCGGCCGCGGCGCGGTCGGCCTCGCGGATCAGCTCCGCCGCGCGTAGTTCGGCCGAGGCGATCAGCGCGCGCGCTCGCTCGGCTGCTTCCAGCACTTCACGGCGCACCACTTGCCCGCGCGGCAGCGTTTTGTCTTCGACTTCGAGTCGCACCGGGGTGGCCGCGGTCAGCCCCTCGGCCTTGATCACTCGGCCTCGGCCGAGCGTCATTTGATCGACCGCGCCTCGAGCGCGTGGCTGATTCTGGCCAATTCGCGGGCCAATTCTTGCGCGCGCCGCTCGCGCTGGGAGTGGCCCAAGCGCCGCACCAAGGCGCGTGCGTCGTCGTGGGGGATGCTGAACGGTTCGAGCAGCTCGGCGTCGCGCCGGCCCGCGACGTAGCTCACGGCCGCAAACGCGCGTTGAAAATCCGGGCTCTCGAACTGAGGCATGATCAGACGGTTTCGATCACGACGGCCACGGCTTCACCACCGCCGATACACAGCGTAGCCAAACCGCGCTTGGCATTGCGCGCGCGCAGGGCGTGTACCAGCGTGGTCAAGATGCGCGCGCCCGAAGCGCCGATCGGGTGACCGAGCGCGACGGCGCCGCCATTCACGTTCACGCGTTCCGGATCGAGGCCGGCGAGTTTGCCGCAGGCCATCGGCACGCATGAAAATGCCTCGTTGATCTCCCACAAATCGATGTCACCCGGGCGCAAGCCGAGCTTGCTCAGCGTGCTCGCGATGGCCGCAGCGGGCGCGGTCGTGAACCACTCGGGCGCCTGGGCCGCACTGCCGTAACCGACGATGCGTGCCAATGGCGTGAGCTGCTTGTCGCGCACCGCTTGCGCACTCGCCAGCACCAACGCGGCCGCGCCGTCGTTGATGCTGGAGGCATTGGCGGCGGTGATCGTGCCGTCTTTGGTGAACGCGGGTTTGAGCTTGGCGAATTTGCTCGGATCGCCGCGGCCGGGCTCTTCGTCCTCGCTGACCGAGAGCGGGTCGCCTTTGCGCTGGGGTACGGAAACGGCGGCAATTTCGGCGGAAAATGCGCCGCTTTGCTGGGCCGCGAGCGCCCGTCGGTAGCTCTCGCTCGCGAACGCGTCTTGGGCCTCGCGGCTGAGCGCGTATTCCTTGGCGCACAGCTCGCCCGCGTTGCCCATGTGGAAGTCGTTGTACGGGTCCCACAGGCCGTCGAAGATCATGCCGTCGACCAACTTGCCGTCACCCATGCGGTAGCCGGCGCGCGCCTCACGCAAGTAGTAGGGCACGTTGGACATCGACTCCATGCCGCCCGCGACCACGATCGGCGCGTCACCGAGCAACACGGTTTTGGTGCCGAAGACGACGGCTTGCAGGCCTGAGCCGCACACTTTGCTCACGGTGGTGGTCGGCACGGTGTTCGGAATCCCGCCGAAAATGGCGGCCTGGCGCGCGGGCGCTTGGCCGATGCCGGCGGACAGCACGTTGCCCATGAACACTTCGCCGATGTCGTCCGGCGTGAGTCCGGCGCGCTCGACGGCCGCGCGAATCGCGGCCGCGCCCAGGCGTGGCGCGGGCACGCTCGCGAACGCACCCATGTAAGAGCCGATCGGCGTGCGCGCCGCGCTCACGATGTAAACGGCGGGAAGCGTGCTCACATGTCCCTCACGCGGTCAGGCCAGCTTGGGCCAGGTTCTTGCGCATGCGCTCGGCCGGCTCTTCCAAACTCGGCACGAACGGCGCGCCCGTGATCAGATCCACGGCTTCGATGTAACGGCGCGTGGCTTCGACGCGAACCCCGTCCGGAATCACGGGGATTTGCCCTTCCCCGCGGTAACCTTGGTCGACCAAGTAGCGGCGCACGTACTCTTTGTCGAAGCTCTCCGGATCTTGGCCGGCCTCGAAGCGCGGCTCGTAGCTGGCCGAGTACCAAAAGCGTGACGAATCCGGGGTGTGGATTTCGTCGATGACCACGATCTGGCCGTCCGCGGTCTTGCCGAACTCGTACTTGGTGTCGACCAAGATCAGACCGCGCTCGGCGCACAAGCGTTGGCCTTCGCGGAACAGCGCCATCGCCATCTCGGCGGCCGCGTCGAAGTCGGCCGCGGGCATGCCGGAGATCTGCAAAATTTCCGCGCGTGACGCGGAAATATCGTGGTCGCCCTTGGGCGCCTTGGTGCTCGGGGTGAGGATCGGCTCCGGCAAGCGGGCGTGTTTCTTCAAACCCTCGGGCAACCGGTGCCCGCAAAACTCGCGCTCCCCGCGCTCGTAGTGGATCCAAATGCTGGTCGAGGTCGTGCCCGTGAGGTACGCGCGCACCACCATTTCGACCGGCAGCGGCGTACACTCTTTGGCGATCAGGATGTTCGGATCCGGCACCGCCAGCACGTGATTGGGCGCAATGTGCGCGGTGTTCGCGAACCAGAACGCAGCGGCGTGGTTCAACACCTGCCCTTTCAACGGCAGCGTGCCGAGTACGCGATCGAACGCGCTGATGCGGTCGGTCACGACGATCACGCGCTTTCCGTCCGGGGTGCTGTAGTTGTCTCGTACCTTGCCCTCGTACTTCTTTCCTAGTCGTGGAAAGTCGCTGCGATCGAGGGGATGCGCGAGTGCCTTTTGAATCAGGGAAACGTCCACCAAAGTGGGCAAAAGCTAACACCATCCGCGCGTCTTGGTAGGCGCTCTGGCGACGTTCTCGTGTGCCGCACGAAACGAATGGTGATAGTAGCCGGATTTGCAGGTATTTCGCCGTGACCCTCGCCGCGCATGCAGACCCTAGCCTTCGGAACGCCACGTAAACTGCCGCGGCCGAGCCAGGTGCTCGGACGCGTGGCCGTGCTCGACATCGCATTCGCCGGTGCCGGCAGCGGCGGTGGTTTTCCGAAAATCACGCAGCCCTTCATCGAGGGGCTGGGCGATCGCCTGCGCGCGTGGGTCGATCACCACGATCACGAGCTGCACGCGAGCTACGCCTCCGATCCGCGCTTCGTGCTTTCGACCAAGGCCGAGCACGGGGCGTGTCCGGAGATGATCACGCCCGAGCTGGTCGCGCGCGTGGGCGTGATCGACACCATCGTTTGCCATACCGATTTCGACGGCTTGGCCAGCGCCGCCAAGTGGATCCGCGCCGGCGTCGAGTCCTACCCGGGCTGTGACGACGACGCGCGCGCGATCGACACGCGCATGGGCACGCCCAGCGCAATCGCCAACCGCTTCGACCGCGCGCTCCGGGCCCGGCCGCGGGACGAAGGCCTTTTCGGCTTGATCGTGCGACATTTGGCGACCGGTCTGAAAGACGAATCGCTCTGGCAACCGATCGACCAAGCGGCGGAAGATCTGATCCCGATCGAGAAAGAGACGCGGCGCGCGGCCGAGCGCTACCAGCGCCTCTCCCCGGGTGTGGCGTACCTCGAGCTCGGGCCGGAGTTCGTGCGCGTGGACAAGACTTTGCTGTTGCTGCTCGGGCAAGAGCGCGAGCCGGTGAGCGTGGTGGTCGATCGCGACAACGTGAGCGTGGCTGCGCGCTTCGACAGCGGACTGAACTTCGTGACCTTGCTCAAGCTCGGTGGTGGCATGCCGACGCGCGTGTCGGTACCGCGCCCGCGCTTGGCCGAAGTATTGCGCGCGTTGGGTGTGGATCCAAGCCAAGCGGGAGTCTGAGTTGAAGCTGAGAGCGCGTGTTTTCGCGGGTTTTGTTGGGTTGCTCAGTGGCGCGCTGCTCGCCCCGCGAGCGCACGCGGCGACCACCGGCGTGGTGGCCTTCGCGCCGCCCGGTGCGGGTCAAAGCGGTCTCGCCGTGGGCTTCGATGCGGCCGGCGCGTTGCGCATGACGGCCTGCGCGGCCAAGGGCTGTAGCATCGAGCGCGGCACTGAAATCACGTTCCCCGCCGAGCTGCGCCCGGTGATCGCGAACGCGCAATTCTCGGTCGTGGGCCTCGGCGATGGCCGGCGCGCGATCGTGGTCTCGGTGACGGACGCGCGGGCCGCGCGTTCGTGGTCGGCCGTGCTGACGGGCGGCTTGGGCGGCGCCGCCCCGAACCAGATCTTTGCCGGATTCACCGGGTTTACCGCGGGTGAAGACGGCATGCGTCGCGGGCAGCGCGTCGAAATTTCGCCACCCGACGACAACGGCGCGCGCCGGATCTTGGTTGGCGAGGTGCAGGAAGATTTGTCCCTGTGCGGTCGCCCCGCGTTGCTCGCGCCGCAGCTGCTCTCGAGCAGCGACTTGAAACTGCACGCGGCCAAAGTGCAGCGCCTGAGCGTGGAGGAGCGCGAGGGTGCGCGCCAAGTGACGGCCGTACGCGTCGCGCCGGGTGAACCCGCGGTGGCAACCGTCGGCGTGTTGCGCGCGGTGGCCGCGACCAGCGCGGTCGGCAGCCCGGGCGCGCTGACCGACGGCAATCCGGAGACCACGTGGGCCGAGAATCGCGGTGGCTCCGGACGCGGTGAGTTCGTGCTGTTCAACGCGCCGCCAGAATTGCCCATATCTGGGCTCGATCTAAGGATTCGCCCCGCGACGGCCAAGGTCGAAGCCGGCGTCGCGCCGCGCGTATTTTGGCTCGCGTCCAATCGCGGCTTGGTCGAAGTCACGATGCCGGAAGACGCCTGGAAATTCCCGGGCGCGCGCTACAGCGTGAAGCTCGACCCGCCGTTGCAAGGTGATTGCCTGGCGCTCGTCACCGAGAGCGCATTCGACGAAAATCCGAACGCGCGCGTCACGTTCGCCGAGCTCGGCGCGCGCACTGAGTTCGATGCGTCGTCGATCCCGGCGCTGGTCGCGGCGCTCGCGGGCGGTGGTGAACGCGCACAAGGCGCGGCCGCGGTGCTGCGCGTGCTCGGTCAACCCGGCTTCGATGCGGTCGCCCAGGCCTACGAGACGTTGGATGAAGGCGGCCGCCGCGTGGCGCTCGAGATCCTGGATCTGGCGCCGTGCGAGACCAGCCTGCCCGTGTTTTTGAAGGCTTTTTCCGGACTGAATCAAGCCCACGCCATCCACGGCCGGGACCACATTCGCCGTTGTGGCAAAGCCGCGGCGCCGTTCTTGGTGGCGGCCGCCAAGAAGACGCAAGGCGCGCAGCAGCTCAACCTGCTGGGCGAATTGCTGCTCGCGGACGCCGCGCAATGCGTGGACGTGATCTTGAGCTTGCTCGACGTCGATTCGCGCGCGCGCCGCAACTCGCTGCGCATCGCGCTCGCCCGCGCCAGTACGGTGAGCGAGGCCAAGCCGCGCGTGCAAGCGGTGCTCGAGAACCCCGAGGCCAGCGAGCGGCTCACGGTCGAAGTCCTGCGTGCGCTCGGGGCTCGCATCAGCGAGTTCCAACCCGCGGCCGGCGCGGCCATCGCTCGGCTTTCGACGCCCAACGCCAGCTTTCGCACGCGCTTCTTGCTGCTCGCGCCGAGCGCGGAGCTGGCCGCGCAAAGTCCGGATTTACGTGCTCATTACGCGCAAAATCTGGCCACCGATCCCGACCCGCGTTTCCGCGCGCAAGCGCTGTCGGTGCTCAAAGAGCCGAGCCAGTTCGCGACGCAAATCAGCGGCGCCCTGAACGACTCGGACGTGCGCGTGCGCGAAGCCGCGATTCGCGCGAGTAACGGCTTAGCGAGCACCGTGCCTGCGTTGAGCGAGCGCTTGGCCAAAGATCCATGGCCGCTCGTGCGCATGGCCGCCGCCGATGCACTGGCCGCGGCCAAAGCTTCGCCCAGCGCGGCCGGCGCACTGTCCCGCGCGATCGACGACGAATCGCCGCATGTGCGCGCGCACGTGATCATCGCCCTGGGCGCCCACCACGCGAGCTCGGAACTCGAGAAAATCCGCGCGCGCCTCGTGGACGAGGAAGAGTACCCGATGGTGCGCGCGGCCGCCGCGCAAGCGCTGGCCTCGCTATGCGACACGAAATCGCTCGATACTTTGACCAAGTACGCGCACAAACTCGTCGACCCGCTGGCCAACCCGCAAGACCATCTGGTCGGCTCGGCCGCCCTGCTGGCGCTGGGTGACATGCACCCCGCGGATCTAGAGACGCGCCTCAAGCCGCTGCGAGCCAAGGGGTCGCCCCCTCAAGCTCGACAAGCCGCGGACGCGGTGTCTCAACGCCGCCGCACCGCTTGCGACGCACCGCGAAAATAAGGCCGAGGATGGGTTTGGGTAGCGGGCGCGGATCGCGCGCCGCGGCTCAAAGCTCGAATGACGCTTCGAGCGCTGCGCAGTGGTGGGTTCTTACGCGCAATACGTCCTGTGTACGCACAGTACGTTTGTCGCTCGAGACACGAGCCTCGGTCGAGTTGCGTCGGCCAAGCCCGGTGCGTGGCCCGGTTGGCGCGAATTTCGATCGTCGGGCCGAACAAGCTCCGCGGGTAAAAACGGCTCCCAGCGCGCCACGATGGTCGTTACCGAGTTCGAGTTCGAAGTAGCGGCGACTCAGTGCAGCGTGTGCCAAGAGCCGTCGTGTTGGACGACCGGCACTTCGACTTCGTTGGCGGCAGCAGATGCCGCGGCGGACGCGGCGAGCTGCGCGACCGGCACTTCGTTGCCGCGGCTGAGCACGATGTGCACGCGAGCGGCTTCGTTGCGCAGAGCGAGGCGTGCGCGCTCGCGATGCAAATCTTCCATCGCTTCTTCGCGCGCCCAGCGTTGCAGCACGAGCTTGTCGCGGCGCTTGCGGCGGCGCCACGCCCAAACCGCGAGGCCGAGCGCGATCACCCAAAAGAAGGTGCCGCTGAGCAAGATGGGCAAGAACGTGTAGCGGCGCGAGGCGTCATCACGCCATTCGAGCTCGAGGGTCGCCAAATCGACGGCGTACGCATCGAGCACTGCTTGCTCGAAGGTTTTGGCCTCGCGCAGCTCGGTAATCAGCGTGCGAAAGCGATGGATGTCTTCACGCCGGACCAAGAAGCGCACGACGTCGACCGCTTCGGCGTAGGCGACTTGGGCTTTGGTTTCGTCGTTCGGGAACGAGCGCTCGAGCTCGTGCAGGGGGATCAGTGAGCCGCCGACCGTGGACATGGACAGTGTCTTCATGCGCGCGAAGGACGACTCACCGGAGGCAAACACGGCAAAGCCCTCGTTGAACCAACGCGGCACCGATTGCCCGTTGAGGGCGTCGTGCAAGGCCACGTGCGCGAGCTCGTGCCGGAACACCTCACCCAAGTCTTGCTCTTGGCCGGCGTGCAGCGGTGTCAGCGAGAGCAGTACCAAGCCGAGATCGGAATACGCGACGCCAGCGGCGTATTCGGGATACGGCGCGCCCGAGGGCGCAAATGTCTCCATTTCGCCCGTGGTCCGCGCGATCATCACCCGCACCTCGCTGAGCACGGGGAAGCCGAGCCGCTCGCTGAGATCGTGACGCACGGCCGCGGCTTGCGCGATCAGCGGCTGCACACGCCCGAGACTGGACGGGTGATAGACGAAGCGCACCCAGCCGGCGTCATACGTGTTGAAGCCCGCGGGGATGGGCGGCATGCGGAGCACGCCGTGGCCCACGCGCGGCGCGTCCGCGACGGACGAGGGTAGTTCGTTCGTGCCCGGCGCGGTTTCGGTTGCGTCTGCGTCTTCAGTCGGCGCGCTCGGGCCAGCGCGTGGCGGCGCGACGACGGTGCTGCCCTCACGGATCTCGCTCGGCGGGGGCGGCGGCGGTACCAGATCACCCGGCGCCGCCGACGAGGAACCCGCCACCAGAAGCAGCAGGGCCAGCAGGCACCAGCTGATCAGCCGAGCGGCGGCGCGACCCATCACGACCCGAAATATGGCGCGGCAACGGTCAGCCGCCAAGCCAGAGAAGAGGCCAATGTAAGACTGGGCAACGGGCGGCCAATTCGGCCTGCATCGCCGGGGCGCGACCGAGACACACTCCGACCGTAACCACCGCTACCCATGCCGCAAGGCCGAGACCGCGAACGCGTCGCAAGAGTGTCTCCGGAAGCCGTACACGCGCCGCCAAGGTCGCCAGTCCGAGCACGCGCAGCGCATCATAAAAGCCGGTTCGATACGCACTCCCCCCGCGCAAGCCGTGCACCAAGCCGAGAAGCAGTGCGGCGGTTCCGAGCGCGGCCAACGTCACGAGCAGCACGCGCGCGAGGCGGGCCCAGCGCACCTCCTGCGCACCCGCCCAGGTAACGAATCGTGCACAAATCAGCGACAGGCCGATGATGAGCAAACCGGCGATCACCGCGAACGTCACACCACCCAGGGGGCGGTGATGGGTCGTGGTCTTGAGCAGTGACGCGAACGGTACCAGCGGCAGCGCGGCCAAGAGCACGCCCACGGTGGCCGCGGTTCGGAATTTGCTCGTACTCTCTGCGTCTGCGAGTGCGGCCGACAGCGGGGCCATCACCAAGGCGCAGGCCGCCAAACACACCGCGAACGCCTGCCACGCCAGGCCCGACTCGAAGCGCAGCGCGGCGGGCAGCGCGGCCAGCACGGCCGCCAACAGCCCCGACAGGAAGCCAGCTCGGCGCGTCACACCGGGCGCAGCTCCAGACGGACCCGCGAAGCGGCCTCTGCCGGCACGTAGCCATTGGCCAAGAACCAACGCACCGAGCGTGCCAGCGCTTCACGCGCCGGACGCGCACGATAGCCGAGCGCATCCTCCGCTTTTTTGCTGGTGATGAATGAAAACGTATCGACGTAGTCGTTGGCCATGCGCGAAGTGATGCGCGGTTCGCCGCCGCGAAAACGCGCGTTCAACTCGAATAGCTTGCCCGCAATTTTCATCAAGCCCTTGCTCTTCGGCGTACTCGGTTCGGCTAGACCCGTGAGATCGCACAGGGTCTCGAACAAGCGCGTGAAGGTGAGGTTCTCGCCGCCCAACAGGTAGCGCTCACCGACCACGCCACGTTCCATCGCTTGCACGTGACCCACGGCTACGTCTTCCACATCGACCACGTTGATCCCGCCGGCGGTCACCGGAAAATGGCTGGTCCCAGGCGTTTTGAGGTACTCGAGCAAGAGCTGACCATTGGGCGTCGGCTTCCAATCACCGGGCCCCGCGATGGTCGCGGGCAGTGCCATCACGACCGGCAACCCTTCGGCGATGAACTCGCGCGCGACCTGGTCCGCCGCCACCTTGGCCGCGAAGTAGGCTTCGGGATCCGCGAGATTGAACTCGTGCGTCTCGTCCATCAGCTCTTCGTTCGCGGTCGTCCCGAGCACGCCCGCGCTGCTCGTGATCACTATTTTGTCGAGCTTGCGCGAACGCGCGGCGCGCAGCGTCGCGCGCATGCCCTCGACCGCCGGCAGAATGATGCGCGAGGGCTGCGGGTCCCACATCTTGAAATTGGCGGCCACGTGGTACAGCCGCGTGCAGCCCGAAAGCGCGGCAAACACGCTCTGTTCGATGCGAATGTCGCCCACGGCGATCTTGAATCGATCACGCGGGTAGCCATGCAGCGCCGCTAAATTCGAGCCCGGCCGCACTAGGGCCTTCACCGACTCACCACGCTCGATCAGCGTGCGCACCAGCTGCGAGCCCAAAAAGCCCGTCGCGCCGGTCACCAACGTAAAAGACATGGGCCCTCGTAGCATTGGCTCGCCGCCCCGTCAGCATTCGGGCATGTACTCTTCCCAGAAGATTGGGCGCTCACATGCATGACGAGTGGGCGGTCGCGATCCAGCGCACGTCCGAAAGGCGCTGCATTTCACGCACGGCTAGACCTGCTTGTTGAGGCTGTGTTGTTCGATGCGGCGTGACTCGTCGATCAGGCGCTCGAAGATGCGGCGCACGGTGTCGCCATCGAGTGGATCGGGGGCTTGGCCGCACAGGCGATCGAGCATTTTTCGTTCGCGCTCGGGATCGTACACGGCGATGTTATTTTCACGCTTGAACTGGCCGACGGCGAGCACGATCTTCACGCGCTCGGCGACGAGCGCCAGGATGCGGCCATCCAAATCGTCGATGCTTCGCCGTAGGGCTTCGAGCTCCGGAGCAGGCTTCACGTTGTGGACCGTAACACCAGAAGGCGTTCGCGTCAGCGAAGTACCGTGGGGCAGCCGGACAGGACCTGAACGTTCAGCACGTTGCCCGAACTGAGCGCGTCACACGTGGGGCCGACGAATTCGATGGCGCTGGCGTTCGTGTAGCGCCAGCCGTCGTCCTCGCTCTTGGGTACGATCTGGTCGTCGAAATACACGTTGACCAGATCCGGGTCTTCCGGTGTTTCGGCCAGCGGCAGATCGCAACTGATGGCGACTCGAGCCCCGATGGAACGCAGCGCGGCGCTCAACTCGTCGGTGTCGGACACGGCGTAATACGCCGTTTTCCCGGGGCGCGCGGTGTTGCCGGAATTGGCCAAGCGGTTCAACAGGGCGTGGTACGCCTCGCTGCCCGGCATGCCCACGATGAACGTGTCGACGCCCGCCTTTTCGAAGTCGCGCACGGCGGCTTCGCTGTCGTCGGCATCGACGCAATCGCCCAGCCTGACCTTGGGCGCGCAGCAATTGTAGCTGTCGTCGCAGATCACGCCGGAACCCGTATAGTGTTCGATGTTGGGGATGCAGGCGTCCACATCGCAACGCAATGCGACATTGCAGTTGGGCGCGCCGTCGGTCATCAGTACGACGTAGGACTTTTTTCCCTCGAGCCCGAGGATGGTCGGCTCGAGTTTGCGCAGTGTCCCCGCGGTGGGCGTGCCGCCGGAGGGAGGGTTGACGCCCAGACGCTCGAGTAAGTCGTCCAAAATCGGCCCATTTTTGCCCATGGCCGCATAGGTCGGCGGATCTCCGGGGCTGATGGGGAATAGCTCCTGGCCCGGCGCGCAGCCGTCGGCGTTGAGGAACGCGGGGTAGACGGCGACGCCGTAGCGGACTCGGTGGCCGACCGCGCGCAACGTGGCTTGGATGGCGATCAGCGCGTTCTCGTATTTGGTGAACGCGCTGCCGGCTGGGTAGTCGCCCATGCTCCCGGAGCGGTCGATCACGAAATAGAGATTGGGCGGATCGCTGATGGCCGGGATCTGCTGATCGCCGCACAGCGCCGAGGCATCCGGCATCGGGTCGACTAGCTTGAAGCCGCCCGCGCCGTCGCCGGGCGCGCCCGCGCTGCCACCGCTGCTACCGGGTGCCGGCTCGAAGACGGGCGGATGTTCGCGGGAGCTGCAAGAGAGCTCGATCATCGCGCTGAGCGCGAGCCCAAGCACAGCCCAAGACCGACTAAACACTGGCCAGAACCATAGCATTCGGAACGGAAGCCCGCGCCGCCGGTCCGCGTTATGGTGCTCGCGTGACGCGCGCGAGGCACCCGACCGAGCTTCTGACCCTGTTTCTGTCGGTGGTCGCTTGCTTGAGCTTCGTGCTGGGTTTGATGGATGTGCCGTTGCGCCCGGCTCCCGAGCGCAAAGCCCCGGAACCGATTCGCATTTCGGAACAAGAGCGCACAGGGTCGGTGCAGGTGAGTGTGCTGCGCGAGGGCGGCGCGGGGCTCGGCGTCGCAACCGTTCAGGTGTTTTGGGAGCAGAGCGGCCGCTTTCACTGGATCGCGGCCGAGTCGAGCGACGGCGCGGGACAGGCGCTGCTCACGCGGCTGCCCTTGGGGCGGCTGTGGTTGCTCGCGGAAGCGCCGGGATTCGCGCGCGCGTCGAGCACGCTGATCCTGAGCGCGGAGCGCCGCACGCTTTCGTTCACGTTGCGCGCCGCGCACGCGTTGGCCGTGACCGTGACCGACGAGAACGGCGCGCCCATCCCCAAGGCGACCGTGCTCGTCGATACGTCCGACCCGTTGCCCTTCGGCGCGCTCACGGACGACCAGGGTGTCGCGCGTTTGACCCGCGTGGGACCGCCGCCCTGGTCGGTGAAGGCGTCCGCGCCCGGCTATGAGTCCGTGTCGCGCGCGGGCGTTCGCGCCGATCTCGACCTCACTTTGCGGCGTCTCGCGTCGCTCCAAGTGACGGTGTTGGACGTCGAGGGCAAGCCCGCGCCCGGCGCGACCGTGATGATCGCGGGCGCAACGCTCTGGCCCGCGCGCAGCGCCGTCAGCGATGCGGCCGGAAGTGCGCGAATTACCGGGCTTTTGGCGGGCAGTTACGATTTGCGCGCGAGCCTGGGTGGCAACGTCGCGCCTACGTTGCTCGGCTTCCCGTTGGCGCGCGGCGCGAACGAGAAACTCACCTTGCGGCTCGAACCAGGTCGCACCGTGGTCGCAATCGTCACCGACGGCGATGGGCCGACGCCGGTGGTCGTGCCCAACGCGGACGTGGTGCTGGCCGAGGCCGGGCTCAGCTCGTTTCCGATCCGCGGTCGTACGGGCGGTGACGGCAAAGTGTCGCTCGGTCCGATCTCGGCGGGGCCCGCGACCTTGGGAGCGCGCGCGGCTGATTTCGTGGGCAGCGCGCTCGTCGCGGTGCCGGACGTGCTCACCGGCCCGGTGCGCGTACCGTTGATTCGCGGGGCGACGATCATTGGTGAAGTGGCGGACGCGCGTGGCTTCCCGGTCGACGGCGCGAGCATCGAGGTCGTGGGTAGCGATAGCAGTGGCTTACCCATCGCCGAGACGCCCACGCTGGTCGGCTTTCGACAGAACCACTTTGCATGGTCGTTGCCCGGCCCCGTGCCGCTCGTGGCCGCTGGCGAATTGGGCGTGATGCCCGGCCCCGTGCCGCCCATTCCGAAGGCCGGGGCCGGCGCCGACCGCGCAATCGCCACGAATACGGCTGATTTCGACGAGCCGCTGACCGAACTGCTGCCGTGGATCACGAACCGCGGCGGGAACTTCACCGCGCGTCCCATCACCCCCGGACGCGTGCGCGTGATCGTGCGTCATCCCGACTTCGTGGAGGGCACGAGCGAGCTCGTTACGGTCGCGCCGGGCGGCGAAGCGCACGTGAAGATCGTGCTCTTGCGCGGCGGCTCGCTCGAGGGTCGCGTACTCGACGACCGCGGGCAGCCGCTCAGTGACGTGCAGGTCGAGCTCAGCTCGGCGCGCGCCACGCGCACGCAATCCGCGACCACCGCGAGCGACGGCACCTTCGCATTCGCCGCCGTGCCCGCCGAGCTCACGCTCTCCCTCGCGCGGCCCGAAGATCCGGCGCGCGTCGTGCTGCGCAAATCATTGCGCCTGGCCGAAGGCGTGCACGACAAAATCGAGCTAATCTTGCCGTCATTGCGCGATCCGGTACGCGTGCTCGCCCTCGACGAAGACGCGCGACCAATCGAGCTGGTCGAGATCGCGGCCACCTCGCTCGAACCCACGCGCCCGCTGCGTCTGACGCGCTTCACGGATGCCGAAGGCGCGGCCAGCTTCCCGGACGCGCTGGGCGAGAATCTGCGCATCGTGGCCGAAGCGCCCGGCTACGCGCGCGTCGCGCAAACGGTCACATCCGCGCCCAAAGAGTTGAAGCTCACGCTGCGGCGCGGCGTACTCGTCGAGGGTCGCGTGACTGCAGTGCGCGGGCGCAGCGTGGTCTCGGGCGCGTTCATCAGTGTCTCGCAAAACGGCGTGCGTAAACTGGCGACCAGCGACAGCGATGGCGTATTCCGGTTGCGCGACATCGCCCCCGGTGAACTGCGCGTGCGCGTCGAACACGCCGACTACGCCGACGAAGAAGCGACGCTGCGAGTGGACGCGACGGGCCGCGCCGATCGCCCGTTCACTCTGCCGGACATCGAGCTTTACGAACCGGGCGAAGTCGAAGGCGAAGTCTTCGATGGCCGCGGCGATCGCGTCGCCGGCGCACGCGTAATGGTCGGCAACGGGCCGGGCTACGTGCCGGCCGGCAAAACCGCGCGCGGCGTGGTCACGAGCGAAGCCGACGGACACTTTCTGCTTACGGGCGTCCACCCCGGAACAGCCGCGATTACCGCGGTCTCTAGCGTGGCGGGGCGCGGCAGCGTGCGCCCCGTGGAGGTCAGCTCAGGCCGCACCACGCGTGGCTTGCGTATCCAACTCTCGCCCCAAGGCAGCGACAGCGAAGCGCCCGTCGCGCAGGGCAGCGTCGCGATTGGTCTCGGCGAGCGCGGCACTGCGCCGAACCTCGAAGTGGTCGTGGTCAACGTGGCCGAATCGAGCGAAGCGGAACGCGCGGGTGTCGAGCCCGCCGACGTGCTCAGTGCGATCGACGGCACGCGCCCCACCTCGATGGCCGACGCGCGGGCACGGCTCAGCGGTCAGCCCGGCAGCGATCTCGTGCTCGAGGTGCAACGCGCCGGCGCCACACTGCGCTTCCGCGTGCTCCGCGAAGCCACCCGGCGTTGACCACCAGCGGCAACAACCTGCGTGCCCGTGTCTACGCCGCGGCGGGCGATCGCGTCGAAATTATACTTCGCGCACGAAGCAAAACTTAATGTCCAAAGTCGCTGCCGGTTGGGCACGCGAGGTGCGTTGCGATTCGGGAAGTTACTTCGCGCACGAAGCATAATTTAATGTTCAAAGTCGCTGCCGGTTGGGCGCGCGAGGTGCGTTGCGATTCGGAAAGCTACTTCGCGTACGAAGCATAATTTTGGTTCGCGGGGCCGGTGCGATTCGGGACGTTACTTCGCGCACGAAGCAAAATTTTGGTTCGCGAGGCCGGTGCGATCGGGAGCGCGGGTCGGTGCATTCGAAAAAAATACTTCGCGCACGAAGCATGATTTTGCTGCAACCGACCACTCGCGGTTGGGTGCGTGAGGTCGGTTTCGGGTCGGAAAATACTTCGCGCACGAAGCACAAATTCGAGGGTGAGATCGTGCCTTCGCGAGGTCGGCCGCGGTTCGCAAATGATGCTTTGCGCACGAAGCATCATTTGAACGTCGTCCCGGACTCGCTCGGGCCAGGCCTTCGTTCCCCCGCATCGTAGGGGCATCGTTTGCTTGGACTTGAGAGTGTTTCGCCGCCTCGGTGCTCGATGCCGATGACGGTGCACATGTACGTGTTCGTGTTCGTGTTCGTGTTTGAACGCATGTGTAGGCGGGCCGTTCTACAGAACGCGACTGAGAGTGCGCGATCGCTTCGAGTTCGAGCGAGTCTCAGTCGTGTCGGGATGGAGAGCAACGAGGGTCTCGCGGGCGACTAGGGCGCCGCCTGCACCGGACCGGGATCGGGATCTGGATCTGGATCTGGATCTGGATCTGGATCTGGATCGGGATCGGGATCGGGATCGGGATCGGGATCGGGAATCCGTGGGGTTGCGCCCGCGACGCCGAAGGCTGCGACGGCCCGCGCCGCGCCGCGTGACCATCACAAAAGTCTCGGATCACTTCGCGTTAGCGGTGAAATCTAGCTCGATCGGCGCGTGTTGGGCGACTTTGCCCTTGAGGTTGCTGCTCAGCGCGTCGGTCACGCTCTTCACGAATTTGCCGGCGTCGTCGCGGGGGTTCACTTCGAACTCTTCGAGACCGACGTTGAGCGGCTCGAGTGTCTTCACGTGGATCGACTGGGCTTTGTCGCCCTGGTAGTTGACGCTGAGTTCGAGCTTGGCGCTCTTGGTTTGTTTGCGTCCGTGCAGGCGAAATTCGCCCGTGGCGGTTGCGGTGAGTTTGCGCGCGTCGCCGCTGGCGGCCGCGACGTTGGTGACGCTGGCGGCTTCGAGTTGGTCGATTTTGAATTCGACCCAGCGGTTGGCTTCCGCTTGTTCGGCGGTGACGTCGCCCTCGCGGGCCACGATTTGCAGCCAATTTTTGGCGTGTTGGTTTTGGAGATCGCTCTTGCTGCGGGCGCTGTAGCCGCTCTTTTCGTCGCCGCGCTTTTGTTGATAAAGCACGAGCTTTTGCAGGTCGACTTTGACCAGCGCGGTCGACTTGGTGAGGTCGGCGAGATCGACGAATAGGTCGCCCGAGAGGCCGCCCGAGGCGTCGCCGTCGATCTTCTCGAGCGGCGAATCCATCAAGAAGGTGACCTTGCTCGAGGCCGAATCGACGCTGAATTGCGTGGCACTCGCGGCGGCCGGTGCGGCCTGCAATGCGGATGCGCTGGGCGCCAATGTCGGCGAGGGCTTCTCTTTGCAACCTGCGAGCGCGCTGCACGCACACAGCACACCCAACACGAACCGATATTTCACGTCGCTCATTCCGCGGCTCTCCCTCATGGCCAGAAGCTTGGATTCCCGCGTAGTACGTCGAACCCCGCGGACGGTTTCCGGGTTCGGCCTGCTGAACGTCGCCGAGGCTTACTGAACGTCGCCGAGGCTCACTGAACGTCGCCGTCGAACGTGTCTTTGACTTCCGGCTCGGTGCGGTCGCCAGGCGCCAGCAAGAACAAGAAGGGAACGACGGCCATTGCGCCGAGCAGCGTTCCGACGATTTTAGCCAGCGTGACGATTCCGGGTTCAACCATGGCGTCGCGACCATACCCAAGGCCTTCGGGGGCGCAAGAGTCGAACCTAGGCCCCATCGAAATAGGGCGAAAATGCGGGTCGCGTGCTGGGCCCGGCTTTTGCAACATTGACGAAACATGCTGCCAAGTGAACCGCCGGTCTCGCACGCTACCCTGCGCCGGCCCAGGGTCTTACTGGTAGACGACGACCCGTCGGTGATCCGCGCACTCTGGAGGGTGCTGCGCAAACACCGACCGCAATTCACGGTGAATGCCGCTTCAGGGGCCGCCCAAGCGATCGAAGCCTTGAGCGATCTGACTTACGACGTGGTGCTCACCGACCTGCAGATGCCGGGCGGCGGCGGACGCGCGGTGCTCGAGGCGCTCATTTTGCATCATCCGGAGACGGCGCGCGTGCTGCATTCGTCTCAGCTCGGGTCACTCGATCCGTTTCATCGCCAGCAAGCGCACGCCGTTCTTGCAAAGCCCGCTTCCGAAGCTGAAATCATTGCGGCCATTGATTCGGCGTTGCTGCGCGTTGCGTCAGAGCCGGCGCGCCGAGTCGGCTGAAGCGCTGTACGGAGGCTCGCGGAGCCGCTCGCTCGGCTGAGTGAACCTCAGCCGAGCAGCTTGGCGATCGTCGAGAGCTGCATATTGCTGGTGCCTTCGTAGATTTTGCCAATCTTGGCGTCGCGATAAAACTTCTCCGCGGGGCATTCCCGCGTGAAGCCGATGCCGCCGTAGAACTCGACGCACAGGGACGCCGTGCGCTCGGCGACCTCGGACGCGAATAGCTTGGCCATGGCCGCTTCCTTTACGAACGGTTGTCCCGCGTCTTTGAGGCGCGCCGCGTTGTACACGAGCAAGCGCGCGGCTTCGATTTCCATGGCCAGGCGCGCGTACTGAAACTGCATGCCCTGAAACTCGGCGATCGGTTTGCCGAACTGCACGCGTTCGCGCATGTAGCCCAGGGCTTGTTCGAACGCGCCTTCGGCCAAGCCCAACATTTGCGCGCCAATGCCGATGCGCCCCTCGTTGAGCGCCTCGATCGCGATTTTGTAACCCTTGCCCACTTCGCCGAGCACGTTCTCGAGCGGTACTTCGCAGTCGTCGAGGAGGAGTTCGCACGTGCTGGACGCGCGGATGCCCAGCTTGTCTTCCTTTTTGCCCACGGAAAAGCCGGGAAAGCCGCGCTCGACCAAGAACGCGGTGATGCCTTTGTAGCCCTTCTCCGGGTCGACATTGGCGAACACGATGAACAGTGAGCTCTCGGCGGCGTTCGTGATCCACAGTTTGCGTCCGTTCAGGACGAAGCGATCGCCGCGCCGCTCCGCGCGCGCTTTGAGCGCGAACGCATCCGAGCCGGAGCTCGCTTCACTGAGCGCGTACGAGCCGACCCACTCGCTGGCGAGCTTCGGGCAATAGCGGTTTTTTTGCTCGGCGGTACCCCAGCGCAGGAGCGCGTTCTCGACCAGCGTGTTTTGGACGTCCACCAAAACGGCCACGCTCGGGTCGACCCGCGCGATGGCCTGCACCGCGAGCACCGCGTTGAAAAAGCTGCTGCCCGAACCGCCCTGCTCGCTCGGGATCTCCACGCCCATCACGCCCAGTTCGAACAGCTCCGGGAGCAAGCTGGGCGCAAAGTGCGCGCTTTCATCCATCTCCCGGACCTTGGGGCCGATGCGATCTCGCGCGAAGGCGAGCACCGTGTCGAAGAAGAGCCGCTCCTCGTCCCGCAGATCCGTGAGTGCCGTCATGACGGCTTAAAATGCCCGGTCGCCGTCACGTCCGCAACTGATACACTCCCGCCCGGCATGGCAGGTAACAGCTTCGGTCAGGCGTTCCGCATCACCACCGCAGGTGAATCACACGGGCCGGGCAACGTCGTCATCATCGATGGTTGCCCCGCAGGGCTCGCGCTTTCCGTCGAGGATTTGCTGGTCGATTTGGACCGACGCAAGCCGGGCCAGAGCCGGCTCGTGACCCAGCGGCAAGAATCGGACACGCCCGAGATCTTGAGCGGTGTGTTCGAAGGTCGCACCACCGGCACTAGCCTCGCGATTTTGATTCGCAACGAGGACCAGCGCAGCCGCGACTATTCGAACATCAAGGACAAGTACCGCCCCGGGCACGCGGACTTCACTTATGACGCCAAATACGGCTTCCGTGATTATCGTGGCGGCGGCCGCTCGAGCGCGCGTGAAACGGTGGCGCGCGTGGCCGCGGGCGTCGTGGCCAAAAAAGTGATCGCAGAGGCTTTTGGCGGCTCGGTCGTCGGCTATGTCAAACAAGTCGGCCCGATCGTCGCGCAGATCGAGGAACCCGAACGCGTCACGCTCGCCCAAGTCGAAACTTTCCCCGATGGCACGCCCAACATCGTGCGCTGCCCGGATGTGCCCCGCGCGCACGAAATGATCGAGCTCATCGACCGCGTGCGCAAAGACCAAGACTCGATCGGCGGCGTGAGTGAACTCGTCGCGAGCAACATCCCGGCCGGTTTGGGCGAGCCGGTGTTCGACAAACTCAAGGCCGATCTTGCCAAAGCCTTGTTCAGCCTGCCCGCGGTGGTCGGAGTGGAATACGGCAGCGGCTTTGCCAGCGCCGTGCAACGCGGCAGCGAACACAACGACGAGTTCTTCGCCGAAGAGGCGGACACGGGCGTGCGCAACATTCGCACGCGCAGCAACCGCCACGGCGGCATGCTGGGCGGCATCTCGTCCGGCATGCCGATCATCGTGCGCGCCGCGATCAAGCCCACGAGCAGCCTTTCGCGCGAACAAAAGACGGTCACGGACGCAGGTCAAGAGACGAGCATCGTCACCAAGGGCCGCCATGATCCGTGCCTCTTGCCGCGCTTCGTGCCGATTGGTGAAGCAATGATGGCGATTGTCTTGGCTGACCACTACCTGCGCTTGCGCGGCCAACGCCCCGCCTGAAGCCGACACGAGAACCCCAAGGAAGACATGGAGAGCGACGTTTTTTCAGGCACATTTGCGCTGGTTACGGGCGCCTCCTCCGGCTTGGGTGAAGAGTTCGCGCGGCAACTCGCGCACCGTGGTTGCAACTTGGTCTTGAGCGGTCGCTCGCGCGAAAAGCTCGAAACGTTGGCCGCTGATCTGGCGCGCATCAACGGCGTCGCCACGCGCGTGGTCACGGCCGACCTGGCGCAAGCCGGTGGCGCCGAGCAACTCGCGCTGATCGTCGATGACCTGGGCGTCACCATCGACCACCTGATCAACAACGCCGGCTTCGGATCCGCGGGTGACTTCGCCCAAGCCGAGTCGCTGCGCCAAACCACCATGGTGCGCGTGAACTGTGAGTCGTTGGTCTGCCTTTCCCGCCACTTTTTGCCGGGCATGATCGCGCGCAACCGCGGCGGCATCATCAACATCGGCTCCACCGCGGCGTACCAACCCACGCCCTACATGGCGACCTACGGCGCGAGCAAAGCGTTCGTGGTCAGCTTCTCCGCCGCGCTCGCGTCCGAGCTGGAAAAGACGGATGTTCGCGTGCTCGCCTGCTGCCCGGGCCCCGTCCCCACGGGCTTCCAAGCCGCAGCCGGCATGCCCGAAGGCAGCGTGCTCAAGTTCGCGAAGCTCGAACCGAACGACGTCGTGCAGAGCACCCTCGAGGCTTACACCGCGGGTCGCGTGGTGTACGTGCCCGGCAAAGTGAACTCGGTGCAAACCACGCTGTCGAAGATTTTCCCCCGCGCGGTCGTGGTGCGCGCGGCCAAGTACACGATGCGCAAACTCGGTCGGGCGTAGGGGCGGCCTGCTCATCGAGCGTGGGCGATCGACGCGCTTCGTGACACCCGAAGGGGGTTGCTTTCGCAATTGAGCCGCGAGCTGCACGCCACCGAGGTTGCCGTGCTGCGCCGCGCGCTTTTGTGAGCTGGGCGCGACCCCTTTGAAGGGCTCAGCTGATCCCGGGTAACAGATCCGGGCGAACGAACGAAAACTCGTAACCGCTCGGCGATGCATTGAACGCTACGTAGCCGGCTTGCTCGAGCGCCGTCACGACTCGTTGCGTCTTTTCCAACGGGATGCCAGAGCGGAAATGATGGAACTCGGCCAAGATTTGCGGTACCGCGAGCTTACTGCCGAGCAAGTCGTCGAGCACGTCGTACTCGGCTCCTTCGATATCCATCTTCAGCAGATCGATGTGATCGTGCCCGAGCCGTTCCATGATCGTCTGCAAGCGCAGCACGGGCGCCTCCACCGTGCCGGTGCCCACGTTGCCGCTCTCGACCAAGGTGTGTGACACGTGCGTCGGGTCTTTGGGCGCGTGGAAATGAGCGCTGCCGTCGTAGTTGGCGACGCCCCACGGATGGAACACGAACTGCTTGGGCAGCGTTTGCGCTTTCACCCATTCGAGCGAGCGTGGCGTCGGGTCGAAGGCATGCACCGTGACCCCGCGCAGCGCGATCAGCCCCTCGTCGAACGAGATGTCGGTGCCGACGCCGAACGAATACACGACGGAACTTTCGTCGAGACGCGTGGGAATGACCGCGTAGCCGCCGTACTCCGTGCCCAGCGAGACGTGTTCGAATTGGGCCTGCTTGCTCAGCTTCACCCGAGGGCGGCGCAGGGGCCGTAACAAGCGTTCGATGAATGGCAGCATCGGTTCTTTCCTAGGCCGGTGGGTGGCCCGTCGGTCGAGTCTCAGTTCAGCCCACGGACTCTACGAGTCCTTGAGGCACTTGGCGAGTTCGCTCAGCATGCGATCGGCGAGCACTAGGCCATCCGTGATGGCTTCGTGTTCGCCCGCGCGGCGTGAGAGGCGGCCATCGGGGCTGAGGCGATAGAGCGACTTTTTGCCGGCGACCAGCGCGCCGATCTTCACCGGATCGAGCGGTGTATCTTGCAGCAGGTGCAAGGTGGCGGATTTTGCGCTGGCTTCGCAGCCCGCGGCGCGCAGCCGGCGCAGCTCGGTTTTGAGCCGCATCAGTTCGACCAGGCGCCGCGCGGCGATCGGTGGGGGACCGAAGCGATCCTCCATTTCGCGCGAGAGGTCGTTCACTTCGGGTTCGTCGGCCGCGCTCGACAGGCGTTTGTACAGCGAGAGACGGACGCCCACTTCGGCGATGTAGTCCTCGGGTAGTAGCGCTTCGACGTCGAAGTTGAGATCGGGGTCGACCTCGTGGACCACGGTTTCGCCGCGCAATTCGTGGGTCGCGTCTTCGAGCATCTTGCAGAACAGATCGAAGCCGACGCTTTCGACGAAGCCGCTCTGATCGGCGCCCAGTAGGTCGCCACCGCCGCGTAGTTCCATATCGAGGGTCGCGATGTGAAAACCCGAGCCGAGCTCGGTGTAGCGCTCGAGCGCCTCGATGCGCGAGCGGGCCTCGTCGCTCAGTTGGCTCGCGGGCGGCACGAGCAGGTAGGCGTAGGCGCGCTCATTGCCGCGGCCCACGCGCCCACGCAGCTGATAAAGCTGAGACAATCCGAATAGATCCGCGCGATCGACGATGATCGTGTTGGCGCGCGGAATGTCGAGCCCGCTCTCGATGATCGCCGTGGCCACCAGCACGTCGTACTCGCCTTGC
>Ga0247757_10000308_pt1 | contig 41093 bp, 36 predicted proteins | sample UWRJL126311R4_FD_180929 | JGI IMG/M metagenome (GOLD analysis project Ga0247757, IMG submission 180929) | Plant litter microbial communities from Arlington Agricultural Research Station in Wisconsin, United States - UWRJ-L126-311R-4 | ecosystem: Environmental > Terrestrial > Plant litter >... | reverse complement strand
GGAACGAGGCCGGCGCATCGCCCGGCAAGAAGCGAACGCGGTCCGCATCCGTCCGTGAATAGGCGTCGGTTTTGTCGGGACCGGCCGCGATTTCTGCCACCAAGCTCGCGTCGTGCACGGTGAGCGCGAACACGGACACGCAGTCCAAGCTGCGGCAAGCCGGCACCACACCGCTCGTGCTGAGCAAGCCGCGAGTCGGCTTCAGGCCGACCAAATTGTTGAACGAAGCGGGGATACGCCCCGAGCCGGCCGTGTCGGTACCGAGCGCGAAGCTGACCAAACCCGATGCGACCGCAACGGCCGAGCCAGAGCTCGAACCGCCGGGGATGCGCTCGGCGTCGAACGGGTTCTCGGCCACGCCATACGGTGAACGCACCCCGACGAGGCCGGTCGCCAACTGATCGAGGTTGGCTTTGCCGACGATCAGCGCGCCGGCGGCGAGCAAGCGCTGCACGACGAATGCGCTCTCGCTCGGTTCGTGGGAGAAGCCAGGGCACGCCGCGGTGGTGGGCATGCCCGCGACGTCGATGTTGTCTTTCACGGCGCACGGCAAACCGTACAGCGGCAGCACTTCACCCGCGGCTTTGCGCGCTTCGAGCGCCTTCGCCGCAGCAAGCAAGTTTGCTTTGGGCTCGAGGTGGATCCAGACGTGCTTGGCCAGGCTCGCTTGCCACGAGTCGGCGAGCTGTTCCACGAGGGCAGTCGGGGTGAGGGTAGCGGCGGCGTAGCGCGCGCTGAGACTGTGAAAATCGAGGCTGAGATCGCGCTCGCTCTGTGACATGGGCGGAGCATCCCCGCGGCACTGTTTCGCCTGCGTGTCGGACTCGGCCTGCCGTTGAAAGTTACTGATTTCAATGAACTATTCGCCGCGGCTGGCTACCCTCGCCACCCTCCTGGCGCGGTGTTAGCGTGCTCACGCTAGCTAGATCCTAGCGTTCGAGGAGCGCCACGTGAAGAGCAGTCGAGACGTTGCTGAGGCCCCTGCTCAGCCAGTGCACGTGATCGAGACCATTCCGGTCCGGGGTGACAACAAAGTCAGCGCCGCGGAGATCGCCGAAGAGGGGATCCCGACGCCCGCGCACTTGCGCATCTTTCCCGAACTGGGTCGCGGCGGCATGGGCCGCATTCATCCCGCGACCGACCGCAATCTGCTGCGGCATGTAGCGCTGAAGCGTTTGGATCGCGAGCTCGCCAAAGTGCCGATGTACCGCGATGGCTTCATTGCCGAAGCGCAGATGACCGGGCAGCTCGAGCACCCGAACATCGTGCCCGTGCACGAGTTGGCGGTGTCCGCGGAGGGCGTGCCTTACTTCACGATGAAGCTGGTGCAGGGCATCAACTTCGACGCCTGGCTGCGCGACCCCGCGCATTCCGTAGGCACCACCGAGCGCTTGCAAGAGGGGCTCGAAATTTTCTTGAAGGTGTGTGACGCCGTCGCCTACGCGCATCACCGCGGCGTGATTCACCGCGATTTGAAGCCCGAGAACATCATGGTCGCCGGCTTCGGCCAGGTTTACCTGATGGATTGGGGGCTCGCGCGGCTGACCAAGACGCGCCCCGCGTCCGGCGCGCGCGCGCAGATGGAGGCGCCCGGAGCTGTCGGCACGCCCACGTTCATGGCTCCCGAACAAGCCCGGGGCAAGCCGGAGGACATGGACGAGCGCAGCGACGTCTTCGGCCTGGGCGCGATCTTGTACGAGATCGTCAGTGGTAAGATGGTGTACGGCCCGTCGATGAACGTCGACTACGTGCTAGCGCGAGCGGTCGCGGGCAAGATTGTGCCGATCGACGAAGCCACGCTGGGCATCGGCGTGTCCAAGCGCATTCGCAGCATCGTGCAGAAGGCCGTCGCGGCCGAGCCGGACGCTCGCTATCAAACCGTGGTCGAGCTGCAGAACGATGTGCGCGGCTTCTTGCAGGGCGGCCTGCACCTGCCGCGCAAGAGCTTCGCGCCGGGTGCGCTGATCATTCGCGAGGGCGAGCTAGGCGAAGAAGCGTACATGATTGTCAGCGGCACCTGTCGCGCGCTGCGTGCCCGCGACGGCGGCCAAGAGACCCTCGGCACGATGACGGCGGGCGACGTATTCGGCGAAATGGCGCTGCTTTTGGCCGAGCCGCGCGCGGCTAGCGTCGAGGCCGTGGATCAGGTGACCGTGCTGGTGCTCGATCAGGCGACCATGACCGCCGGGCTCGGTTTCGACGGCTGGACCGGGGCGTTGGTGCGGGCGTTGGCGCAGCGCTTCCGTACCGTCGAGCAGCAAATGCGTGATTCGGGCGTCAAGCGCAGCTAAGCGGGCCGCGCGCGTGCTTTCGTCGTGAACTTTGCATACAGCGCGAGCAGTGGCCAAAGCGGGAACAGTAGCGGAATGGCCTCGGCCAGCTGGGACAAGCCGAGGACGCCGGTCGCGCGTCGGCCCTCGCGATTGGTGACGTAAAACGGCGCGCTGTGCGTGGCGGACGGCCTGAGCGGCGTGCGCTCGAAGCGCGCGCACCAGTCAGCCAAGGCGACGAAGCGTGCCATCGCCGCCGCACGCGTCTGACTTGGAGCGTATTCGAAGCGGCGCTCCCGGATCTCCGGCGTGACGAACGCAAAGTAGGACGCGGCCATCACCCAGCTGAACAGCTCCACATTGGCGGTGAGCTCAATCCAGAAGTGAAAGCCGACGCCGAGCCAGAGCGCGACTCGGCGCGTGCGCGGCTGCCAAACACCGAACGCAATCAAGAGCTCGTTCGTGATGGCTGCTTTCGCGGCCAGGCTCGCGAACCAAGCGCTGCCTAGCAGCGCTATCATCCACGCTGGCAGAATCAGCCCATGCTGGGCGCAGATTTCCGGCGCTTTAGCGAAGCGCATCAAGAGCACCTGCCCGCTGCGCCAATCCGCGTCGATCAACTTGCCGCTCGTCGAACCGAGGTAGACGAGCGAGACTTGGATCTGAAACAGGCGGCGCGCAAACGTCGGCGCAATGCGCTGCCCGTGCGGTAGCGTGTGGAAGCGTCCGCGTGTGATCAGAAATGAGCGATCGCAGGGCATGAATGAGAGCAAAAATCCGAGCAAGAGCAGCGTATAGCGGTTATTGTGATATTGCAGGCGATCGCAGGTCAGCAAGTACAACCCTGTACTCGATGCGACGAGCAGCGCTTCACGCGGCCACAAGCCGACGAATGCCAGTAACGACGCGAGCCCCTGCACACCAAGGAGCAGCTGGTACCCCGCGCGACTCGGGACCCAAGCCTCCGAGATCATCGGCATGTGAAAGTAGTCGCCGAAGAAGCCGTCGCGATCGAACTCTAGCGCGGTCCGCAAGAGATTGAAAAAGAGCAGCGCGCTAAAGGCCAAGCGCAGCAGCCCAAGCACGTAGGCGTCGCGTTCTTCGGCGAAAAAGCGCCGCCAAATACCGGTAGTCGCGTTCATGGACGGTCCGCTTGCAGGCGCACGTGGCCACCGGCTCGGCCATTTTCGATCGTATCCACTTCGGCGATCAGCGCTTCGGTCTCATCGTCGCCGGGTAGATGCATCACACAATCGTGCAGCGCGGCTTGCAACCGAAATAGCTGCGCGTCGAGGCCGTAGGCGGCGTGCACATAGCGATCCAAGACCGCCAGCCGCGAGTAGCGAATTCGGTCTTGCCAACGGAACGAGCGCCTCATGCCCGAGGGGTCCTTGGTTTCCCAGGCGCCGTCTTGCACGCGTACGATGCGAGAACGGCCGCGACGGCGCACTTTTCTGGACAGTGAGATCTTCAACTCGGACGAAGCGTTGAACATCTGGAATCCGAACACGAAGTCGGGGCTGCGCTGCGCACGAACCAGCAACGTCAGCTGCGTCGCCAAATACGCACAGAAAAACAGCGGGCGTAGGTGAGCACCCAGGTTCAGGATCGAACGCGGCATGTCGTGGCTCGCCTGGTCTACACTCCGGCTGCGGCCGAGCGGAAGTCCGCTGTCAGCGGAGGGGCGAAATTGCCACGATTGTGCGGGCAGAAGAGGATTGCGCAAGCCTGGTTCGGCACTAGGTTGAGAGCGTGCAACCGTCCAAGCTCCGCAAGCGCGTGGTCGTCATTGGCGGCGGGTTTGGCGGCATTGCGGCGGCCAAAGCGTTGGCGCACGCGCCGGTGCACGTCACGCTGGTGGATCGCTCGAACCACTACCTGTTCCAGCCGCTGCTCTACCAAGTGGCCATGGCCGGCCTCTCGCCCAACGAGATCGCAACGCCGATTCGCAGCGTGCTGCGTCAGGTCGAGAATGCGCGCGTGCTGCTCGCCGAAGTCACGCAAGTCGACCTTGCCGAGCGGCGGGTCATCACACGTGAGTCGTACCCGCTCGAGTACGACTACCTGGTGCTCGCGCCCGGGGCGGTGAGTTCCTACTTCAGTCATCCCGAGTGGGCGCACGTCGCCCCCGGCTTGAAAGATCTGGACGACGCAGTGGAGATCCGTCGGCGCGTGCTGCTCGCGTTCGAGGCCGCTGAGCGTGAGTCGGACCCGACGGAACAGCGCCGGCACCTGACGTTCGTCGTGATCGGCGGCGGACCCACGGGCGTGGAGCTCGCGGGCGCAATCGCGGAGCTGGCGACCTTCGTTTTGGCGCGTGATTTTCGCGCCATCCGGCCGGACGCGACGCGCGTGGTCTTGGTCGAGGGCGGGTCGCGCGTGTTGTCCGCGTTCGATCCCGAGCTGTCCGAGCGCGCGACTCAGAGCCTGCATGAAATGGGCGTTGAAACGCTGCTCAATGCGCGCGTGACGGCGATCGACGAGCAAGGCGTCGCGATCGGCGACACGCGCATCGAAGCGTCGACCGTGCTCTGGGCGGCCGGCGTGCGTGCGTCCCCCTTGTGCGAGCGCCTCGGGTTGCCGGTCGATCGCGCGGGCCGCGTGCAAGTCGAGCCGGACTGCTCGGTGCCCGGCCATCCGGAGGTGTTCGTGATTGGTGACGCCGCAAGCTTGACGCCCGCCGGCGAAACTCAGCCCTTGCCCGGTGTCAGTCCGGTCGCGATGCAACAGGGCCGCTTCGTGGCGCGCGCGATCCGCAACTCGATCGAGAAGCAACCGCGCGGCACGTTTCGTTACCTCGACAAAGGCTCGATGGCCACGATTGGCCGTCGGCGCGCGGTCGCGTCAGTGGGCAAGCTCAAGCTGAGCGGCTTCATGGCCTGGCTCGCTTGGCTGACGGTGCACATCTTCTACCTGATCGACTTTCGCAGCAAAGTCGTGGTGCTGTTCGATTGGGCTTGGTCGTACTTCACGTACCAACGCGGCTCACGACTGATCACGGGTCGTCGCCTGGAAGCGGGCGCGCCCGAGCGCGTTCAACCGGTACTGACCGCGGTCGCGGCCTTGCCCGCACCGCTGACATCCGTCGCCGTGCCGCCCGCTGATTCAGGCGGCGATCTGTTGAAGCTGCAGGGCGAGAGCTTGAAACCGGCTGCAAACCTCGGCGGGGTAGGGTCCCACTGAAGCCGCCACCGCGACGAACATGGCAGCGCGCGGCGCCTCTTGCTGCACGAAATACTGCGCCATCTCGGTGACCGTGTTCACGGTGTGGGGAATGAAGCCGGGCCGTTTGAGGGTGCCCGCGAGCTCGTTCAAAAGTTCCATCGTGGGCCCCGTTGCGAGCAAGAGTACCCGCAGCCGCTCCAAGATTTCGTACGTCTTCAAACGATCCGCCACCCAAATGGCCGATTCGTTGGCGTTGGGTAACAACCCTGGCACGAACGGCAACGGCAAGTCGGAGGCTTGCTCGTCCGGCGTAGCGACCGCGAACAGCGCGCCGTAGTCGAGCGTGAGCAGCACCGAATAGCCAGCGCGCGCGAGCAGTACGCGCAGCGTCGACGCGCTGAAGTTGGTGAGGTGGGCGTTTTGGAAGAAGTTCTCCTCCAATAATCCGTACGGTTGATAGACGTTCGGCACCTCGATCACCATGCGGCCACCGGGTTTCAACCAGCTGCGCATGCGAACCAGGGCCGCAAGCGGGTCATGCAAATGCTCCAGCACATGAAAGCTCTGGATTTGGTCGAAACGTAACTCCCCCGGATCGTAGTCTTCGATCGTGCCGACGAAGCAAGAGATCCCAGCGGCCCGCGCCTTCTCGGCCTCGTCCAATCCGGGCTCGATGCCGTAGGGCTCGATGCCGACCGCGTCACGCATCAGCGAAAGCGTGCGCCCGTGCCGGCAACCGATCTCGAGCACGCGATCTCCGGCTTTGGTTTCGCCCAACTTCTGGGCGTTGGCGGCCTGTTGCTGATGCCAGCTGTCCTTGGCGACTTCGAATTGTGCATCACCCGGCACGGCGTAGCCACCGCCCGGCGCGCCGTAGCCAATGTCACTGTAGTGATCGCGATAGGTGGTTGCGTAGTACTCGGCCATGGCCTTCTGGGTCGGCCGCGGCGACTGATAGACCAGCGCGCAATGGTCGCAGGCGATGTTGCGCACACTCATGTCGAAGCGCCCGCGAGTCCCGACCTCGAGCCCGCTCGAGCTCACGCCGCACACGGGACACAGAGGAATTTCGGTCGCTTCTGGAAGGTAATTGGCCACGCCCGCTTCGAGCAAGGTTCGCGCCAGGCCAGTTCCTAGGCGAGCCGCGCGGCCCCTGCGCGAAGGCCGCGAATTCGCAGCGTAAGGCCCACAAACCAGCACCGGCATGCGTCACCGCGTTGACGAGTGTCAAGCCTTTGGCGGCAAGTCGAAACCCTTCTGCGGGTGCACCGTACTTGGTCCATGCGACACCTTTTGACCGGTTCGATGCTGCTTCTGACTCTGGCCGGCTGCCACGAGAGCGCGACCAACGACCAAGGCGCGAGCCGCGCTCCGGCCGCCCCCGTGAGTGCGGCCGCGCTGGCGCGGGTGGGAACCAATCCGGGACAAGTGGGGCGTGGCACACCGCTGACCGCGCAGGCCGGCCACGAGCTGGCGGCCTTCGCCGCGGGCTGCTTTTGGGGCGTGGAAGATGCGTTCCGTCACGTTCCCGGCGTGACGGCGACCGCGGTCGGCTACACCGGCGGCCGCACCCCTGACCCCACCTACGAGCGCGTGTGCGCGCACGACACGGGCCACGCCGAAACCGTGCTCGTCGAGTTCGATCCGAAGCGCGTGAGCTACGCGCGCTTGCTCGATATTTTCTTCGAGATCCACGACCCGACGACCTTGAACCGCCAAGGTCCGGACTACGGAGATCAATACCGCAGCGCGGTATTCACGCGCTCCCCCGAGCAAGCACAAGCCGTGCGCGCAGCGCTCGTGCGGGCCCAGAAAAAGCAGTCGGACAAGATTGTCACAGAGGTCACCCCGCTCGAGTCCTTCTATCGCGCGGAGGACTATCACCAGCAGTACGCCGAACGCACGGGCTCTCACGGCTGCCCGATCCGTCAGTTCTCGGCAGAGGGGTCGGCTTCGCTGTAAAGCGCGCTATGCTCGGGCGTGATGAAACGATTCATTGCGCTCGCCGGGCTGGCCGGCTTGGCCGCCGTCGCCGCGCGCGTTCACGCCGAGGGCGCGGCGTCGGTCCTGGAGTTCCAGACCAAGCTCCGTGGCTCGGGGGGCGTCGTCCGCTGCGGTTTGTTCACGGAGCAGGGCTGGCTGAAAAAGCCGGTTCAAGCCGCGGTCGGAACGATTGCCGACGGCCAAGCGGTGTGCGCGTTCAAGGACGTGCCCAAGGGGGTGTATGGCATCTCCGCGTTTCACGACGAGAACAACAATGGCAAGCTCGACACCAACTTCATCGGTTTGCCTACGGAAGACTACGGCGCTTCCCGTGACGCGCGCGGCAACTTCGGCCCGCCCAGTTTTTCGGATGCGAAGTTCCGCTACTACCCGGGCGGCACGCGACGCATCACCGCGACGTTGAAGTAACGCGGTTCACTCGCTCAGCCGTGTGACCGCGCCCTCGGGCAAACGGGCACCGAGTCGATCCAAGGCGGCGGCTTCGCAGCGCACGTCCACGTACACGCCGGCTTCTTCGTAGCGGGTGCCGAGCACGTTCATGGTCGCGTGCATTTCTGCCAGCAAGCGCTGCTCACTGAACGGCACGAGCACCTCGGCATGCACGTAGCTCGACTCGAAGAAGGCGATGATCTGCAACCGCAAATCGGCGACGTCCGTCGGGCGCTTTGCGGAGAGGAACCAAGCCTCGGGTTGTTCGGCGCGCAGCGCGAGCAAGGCTTCATCGGTCAAGCAGTCGACCTTGTTCATGACCAGCCGGCTGGGAACCGCGTGCGCGCCGATCTCGGTCAGCACCTCGCGGGTCACGCTGAGCTGCGCTTGCCAGCTCGGGTCCGAGGCATCGACCACGTGGAGCAGCAGCGACGCTTCGCTGGCTTCGTCGAGGGTCGACTTGAAGCTTGCCACCAGATCATGCGGCAATTTTTTGATGAAGCCGACGGTATCGCTGACCAAAATGCGCGGCTCGACTTCGGGCGCGAGCGCGCGCACGGTGGTGTCGAGCGTCGCGAACAGTTTATTCTCGACGTACACGTCACTGCCCGTGAGCGCGCGCATCAGCGATGATTTTCCGGCATTCGTGTAGCCAACGAGCGCGACGCGCCGCGCTTGTTGGCGTTGTGCGCGGCGCACGCTGTACTCTTTTTGAATCGCTTCCAGCTGCTCTTTGAGTTCGGCGATACGATCGCGGATCTTGCGCCGGTCGAGCTCGAGGCCGGCCTCACCCGAGCCGCGGCCGGCTTGGCGCTCTTTGCCGCGCGGTGATTCGCGGACGCGCGGCGATTCGTAGCGCAGCCGCGCAATCTCGACCTGCATGCGTGCCTCACGGCTGTGCGCATGGCGATGAAAGATCTCGATGATGACGCCCGTGCGGTCCAACACCGTGATGCCCGTGGCACGCTCCAAGTTGCGCAACTGGCTCGGGCTGATCTCGTGGTCGACGGCGATCAGCTGCAGATCGTCCGTGTCGGCGGGAGGCGTGAGCGGAGCGCCGCTCTGATCGTCGTCGTCGTCGTCGTCGTCGTCGGGCACGGTCTGCCCGGCTTCGATCGCTTCACGACGGATGCGCGCCTTGTCCTTCACGCGCTCCACTTCCACGCCCGCGTGGCCCGAGCCGCCGGTGATCGCGGCCAGTTCGACCAATTTGCCTTCGCCCAATACGGCGGTGGGGGCGAGCGTGCCGCGCGTCTGCGTGACGCGGGCGACGACGCGATAGCCCAAGGTTTTTACCAAACGCTCGAGCTCATCCAGGCTAGATGCGAATTCTTGCTCGGAAACGCCGGGCAGGCGCACGCCGACGAGCAGTGCTTTGGGGAGAGACGAAACAGGCACTGGTGCCGTGCGATCCGCAGAAGTCATTTGCGGCGCAAGCATGGCACAAAACCGAACTCGGCTATTTCCATCCCGAGCAACTTGGGGCACACTGAAAACGTGAGTGATTTGCGAGATCCCGACCGCGACCCCGACCACCTGCTCGCCCCCGAGCGGCTGATCGAGCTCGAAAATGGCGCCGAGCCGGCTCGGAAGCGCCTGAGCGAGCTGCCGGCCCCAATGCTCGAGCTGGTGCAGCAATGGCTTGCGGCCGAGCTCTCGGTCGCCCGCGAACGCGCGCTGGAAGTGGCTGATTTCGAGTTCGCCGAGTGCGTGTGCGAGATGGAGCAGCGGCTCTGCTTCCCGGGTAGCTTCATGCGCGACGCGCAGGCCAGCCTCCGGATTCAGGCCGTGCTGGGCGCGCGCTCGAAATTCCGCGTGATTCAGGGCGGTAGCTGAGTAAAGCCGCCGCTACCTTCGCGGAGCGGGTCAGGCAGCGGAGCTGGCCGAGCTCTCGGCTTGCTCCACGTAGTGGTAGGCAATCGGGCATTCGACGATGGCCACGTACGGCCGGGTGAGCGCGTCGAGCGTGACCACGGCGGCACCCTCGGGATGGCCGTTGAACTCGGACGTGAGCGCGCCGATGGCCACGCCGCTGTGCGAGCTGAAGCCAGCCGCGCGTGAGAGTAGCTCGTAGGTCCACGCGCCGTCGGGGTCGGCGAAAAAGTCTGCCGGCACCTTGTCGAGCGAGAGCGCGTAGTACGTGACTCGCATCCCGCCCGAGGTCACGAAGTGATCCAGGGCTTGGAAGGAGCGGACGGGGCTGCTTTCGATGCTTTTCAAAACGGGGCGGTGATTCGGGTCCATGGGCTGAATTCCTCTGTCTTCGGGCTCTAGCAGGACACTGAACACTCGCCCAGCATTTCCTGTAAAGTCTGGTATTTGCTGGATTTTACCTGCAAACATCCGGACACCTCGCTCGACCGCGAGCGCCGCTGATTTTCGATTACCCTGCAGCCATGAGCGACGCCAAACCTCGATCCGACGCCCTCGTCTTTTTCGGCGCGACCGGGGACCTAGCCTACAAAAAGATTTTCCCGGCACTGCAGCGCATGGCCAAGCGTGGCGTGCTGAATTTCCCGATCGTCGGCGTAGCGAAATCGAACGCGACGCTCGAGCAATTGATCGAACGTGCGAAGGCCAGCTGTACGGAATACGGAGGCCTCGATGTAGATGCCTTCGCGGTCCTCGCGCAGCAGTTGCGCTACGTGGATGGCGACTACGCCGACCCGAACACGTTCGCGCAACTCAAGGCGGCCCTCGGTGGCGCTCAGTTGCCGACGCACTACTTGGCCATTCCGCCGTCGATGTTCGGCACCGTGGTGCAACAGCTGCAACGCGCCGGCTGCACTTCACCCGCGCGGGTCGTCTTGGAAAAGCCATTCGGGCGCGATCTCGCTTCTGCCAAGGCGCTCAATGCCACGCTGCACGAAGTCTTCCCCGAAGAATCGATCTTTCGCATCGACCACTTCTTGGGCAAGGAGGCCGTCCAAAATATCCTGTATTTCCGGTACGCGAACGCGTTCTTGGACCCGATTTGGAACCGCCGTTATGTCGAGAACGTGCAGATCACGATGGCCGAAGACTTCGGCGTCAAAGGTCGCGGCAAATTCTACGAAGAGACGGGCGTCATCCGCGACGTGATCCAAAATCATCTGCTGCAGATTGTCAGTTACTTGGCGATGGAAGCGCCCTCCAGCACGTATCCAGAGGCCGTGCGCGACGAGCAGGCCAAGGTCTTGCGCACGATTCGCCCGATCAGCCCCGAGCACATGGTGCGCGGCCAGTTCCGCGGCTACCGAGACGAACCCGGGGTGAACAGTGACTCTTACATGGCGACCTACGCCGCGCTGCGCTTGTACGTGGACTCGTGGCGCTGGGAGGGCGTGCCGTTCTACGTGCGCGCCGGAAAATCACTGGCCAAGACCGTGACCGAGGTGACGATCGAGTTGAACAATCCGCCGCAGGTGGTGTTCAACGAACCGACACCGTCGATGGGCAACTACGTGCGCTTCCGCTTGAATCCGGAGGTGGCGATCGCGCTCGGTGCCCGGGCGAAGCGGCCCGGAGAAGGCATGCGCGGTCGTCCCCTCGAGCTCTCGGTCGTGGAAACCAACGAGCAGGGCGCGGACGGCCGTCTCGGGCCGTACGAGCGCTTGCTCGGGGACGCCATGGCGGGCGACGCGACGCTGTTCGCGCGCCAAGACGTGGTGGAGGCGGCGTGGGCAATCGTCGACCCGGTCATCCACGGCCCGAGCCCGATGTTCGAGTATGAACCGGGCAGCTGGGGCCCTCCGCAGGCCGATCGCCTGGTGGCTGACATCGGCGGCTGGAACACGCCGCAATAGCCGCCCGCAGGCTGGTGCGCGGGGTTCAGCCCTTCAGCGCCAGCCACAGCACCAACGCGGACAGCGCGATGCGGTAATAGCCGAACGGCTCGAGGCCGCGTCGTTGCAGGTAGCGGATGAAGACCGCGATCACGCCCCAGGCAACGAAGAAAGAGACCAGCATCCCGGCCCAGAGCTGCAGGCCGCCCACGGTCGCCGCGAGCTCGTGGCGCGCCTTCAAGCCTTCGTAAACGGTTGCCGCGCCCAGGGTGGGTAGTGCGAGCAGGAAGGAGAATTCCGCTGCGGTGGCGGTGGAAAGACCCGTGGCCTGCCCGGCGACGATCGTGCACATCGAGCGGGACGAGCCGGGCCAGAGCGAAAAGCATTGTCCGAGGCCGATGATCAAGGCGCGGCCGGGCGTGACGTGTTCGAGCCCATGCAGGCCTTGCTCCTGGCGCTTGGCGCGCACGCGTTCGACCACGATCATCAACACGCCGCCCGCGAACAAGGCGAACGCAACCGGCAAGGGCCCGAACAGGTGCGCCTTGATCGTCTTGTGCAGCAAGAAGCCAATCGCGGCGGCGGGCGCGAAGGCCACCGCCAACGCGACCGCGAGACGCACCGCGTCCACGTCGCGCCGCACGAGGCCCGCGACGCGCACGCTCAGCAAGCGCCGGTAGTGCACCACCACCGCCAGGATCGCCCCGAGCTGGATCACGATGTCGAAGGCTTTGGCGCCTTCGCTCGTTTCACCCAAGAACTGGCTGACCAGAATCAAATGCCCGGTCGAAGAAACCGGCAGGTATTCGGTCAAGCCCTCGACGATACCCAGCAGAATCGCTACCAATAAGCTCAAAATGCGCCTCGTTTCACCGCATTCGGCGTGTAACCCGAATCACGCGCGCCGGCCACAGCCGTGTTCCCGGAGTGCGCATCCTTCCGCGTACCCGAAACCGTCTCAGCCAGAAGCATGGCCAGGGGCACGACCGAAAACTCAAAAGAGCTGATCGAGACCTTGCCTCTCTGGCAGCCGGTAGTATCTTCGTCGGTCCTTGAAAGAACTTTTCGACACGCTGAAGAAGCAGGCAACCCCTGCAATCTGGGCCCAGGGCGTGAAGCTCGCGCGCGAGGATTCGGTATCGCTGGAAAAGGAGAGCGACGGCCGGCTCGACCTGCGGGTACGGGTTCCCGCGCGCGCTTCGTACCTGACCGTCTCTCTGTTCACCCGCGACTTGGAGTGGACGTGTGATTGCCCCGGTCCCGCGGACCCGTGCGTGCACGTGGTGGCGGCCATGCTCGCCGTGCAGAAGGTCGCGCAGGCCGGCCAAAAGCTGCCCGACGCGAAGAAGTCGGGCGCGCAGCTGGTGTACTCGTTCCGCCGCCTACCGATGTCTGGGCTGACGCTCGATCGCTTCGTGTTGGTTGGTGAGCAGCGCACGAAACTGGAGGGCACGCTCGCGTCGGCCGTCGGTAAGTACGCGCTTTCCCCCGGTCCCGGTGATCTGGTGGTGGATCGGATTTTGACGGCTGCTTCGCGCGGCGTCCTGCGCCCGGGGGTCTGGCAAAGCCTGCTCGAAGCGCTGAACGGCGCCACCGTCGAGTACGCGAACAAGCCGATCTCGGTGTCCGCCGAGCCGCTGCTTCCGATGGGCCGCGTGTACGACGAGGGGGACGACATCGTGCTCGCGGTCGAGCAAAACCCGGAGCTGACCGCGGTCGAAGAGCTTGGCCTCGGCCGCGTGGGCAACACCTTGCGTCCGCTCGGGTTGACGGACCTCACGGGCATGAAGCTCGAGCGCTTGCCGCTCCGTCGTCGCTTCCCCCAGAGTGAAGTCGGCGAAATGGCGACGAAGGTCATGCCGGAGATCGAATCCAAGATCAAAGTCGTGATTCAGTCGAAGCGCATGCCGCGCCGCGGGAAGACGCGCATGCCGCCGCGCATCTCGTTCGATTTGAGCCACGCCGAGCACACCCTCAGCGTCGTGCCGATGATCGTGTACGGCGATCCGATCTGCGTGCGCGTCGAAGGCAGCCGCCTCGTCCATGTGCAGGGTGACGTGCCCGAGCGCGACGAGATCGGCGAGCGTCGGCTGATCGGTCGCTTACGCGACGAGCTGTTCCTCGTCCCTGGGCGCCGCGTGGATTTCGACGGCCAAGAGGCCAACAAGTTCGCCGCGAAGTTGCGCGAGTTTCAGGCCCGTCTGGGCGGTGAACCGGGCGCGGTGCTCGTGCGCACGGCAGCCGTCGAAGCCAAAATCCGCATCAATGGCGACACGCTGAACATCGAGTTCGAAGTGCCGGCCGATCCGGATGCGCCCAAGGGCGCCGAGCCGCGTCGCGGCAAAGCCAGCGCGGAAGCGGTGCTGCGCGCGTGGCAGGACGGCTTGTCGCTCGTCCCGCTGGAGGGCGGCGGCTGGGCGCCACTACCGAGTGATTGGCTCGAAAAGTTCGGTGACCGCGTGGCCGATCTGCTCGCGGCGCGTGACGCCGAGGGCCGCGTCTCACGCGTCTCTATCCCCGCGTTGTCCGCGCTGTGTGACGACTTGGATCAGCCGCGCCCGCCGTCGTTCGACAAACTCGCGCCGTTGATTCACGGCTTCGAGAGTTTGCCCGAGGTCGCCCTGCCCAAGGACCTGACGGCGACGCTGCGCACCTACCAAAAGGTCGGTGTCGACTGGCTCTGTTTCTTGCGCGACGCCGGTCTCGGCGCCGTGCTGGCTGACGACATGGGTCTCGGCAAGACGTTGCAAACGCTGTGCGCCGTCAGCGGTCGCAGCCTGATCGTCTGTCCGAAGAGCGTGCTGCACAACTGGGAGGCGGAGGCGCGCCGCTTCCGCCCCGGGCTCAAGATCGCGATCTATCAAGGCCCGCGCCGCGAATTGGACAAGCGCGCCGATCTCACCATCACCACGTATGCCATCCTGCGCCTCGACGCCGAACGCTTGGCGGCGGAAACGTGGGATACGGTCGTGCTCGACGAAGCGCAGGCGATCAAGAACCCGGACAGCCAAGTGTCCCGCGCCGCATACGCGTTGAAAGCCAATTTCCCGGTGGCTTTGAGCGGTACGCCGCTCGAAAACCGCTTGGAAGAGCTGTGGAGCATGTTCCACTTTTCGCATCGAGGCTTGCTCTCGGGGCGCTCGCAGTTTCGCGATCGCTACAGCTTGCCGATCGAGCAAGGCAACAAGAAGAAGCTCGCCGAGCTGCGTGAAAAGACCAAGCCCTTCATCTTGCGCCGCCTGAAGCGCGAGGTCGCGCCCGAGCTACCGCCGCGCACGGACATGGTGCTCGAGATCGAACTCGATCCGAGCGAACGTGATTTGTACAACGCGGTGCGCGCGGCCACGCAGAAGGATCTGCTCGAGAAGTTGCAGAAGGGCGGCAACGTGCTGCAGGCGCTGGAGGCTCTGCTGCGTTTGCGCCAAGCCGCGTGTCATCCCGCGCTCGTGCCCGGGCAGCAAGCCGAGACCTCGAGCAAGATCGAGGCCCTGCTCGAAAGCTTGGAGCAGGTGGCGGCCGAAGGTCACAAAGCGCTCGTGTTCTCGCAGTGGACTAGCCTTTTGGACTTGGTCGAGCCGCACTTGAAGCGCGCGGGCCTGAAGTTCGTGCGCTTGGACGGCCGAACCCGCGACCGTGCGGCGGTGGTGAACGAGTTTCAGGCCGAAGACGGCCCGCCCGTGTTGCTCACGTCGCTCAAAGCTGGCGGTACTGGCCTCAACCTCACGGCCGCAGACCACGTGTTCTTGCTCGACCCTTGGTGGAACCCGGCCGCGGAAGATCAAGCCGCCGACCGCGCGCACCGCATCGGCCAAAATCGACCGGTTTTGGTGTACCGCCTGATCGCCAAGGACACGGTCGAAGAAGGCATCTTGGCGCTCCAGGCCAAGAAGCGCGCACTCGCGGACGCGGCGCTCGAGGGTACGGGCGACGCGGCCGGAATCACGCGCGAAGACCTGCTCGCTCTGCTCGCCTGAGCACCGCCCTGGCGCCTAGGCGCGGCGGCATAGTAAGAGTTCTAGCCGATCATGCCGTTCCGTTCGAATCAGGGCGCGGGCCGAAGGACCAAACTTGCCGCCAGCCTACTCTTGGCGGCACTGGCCGGGGCCTGCGACCAGCGTGAAGCGCCGAGCGATATTCGTCTCGAGATCCCGAGCGTGATCGCATCGCGTGACGCGGTGGCGGTCTCGGTCCAGGCCCTCGACGCGCAAGGCGTCCGCAAATCCGTGACCGTGGGCGCGGACTACGCGCTGGTTCCGAGTGAGCTTGCCAACGTGAACAAGGGCCTCTTGAAGTGCGAGCGCTCGGGTGACGGCAAGCTCAGCGTGTCGATTGCCGGCGTGAGCCGCACGGTCGACGTGCACTGTCGAATCGTCGATCGCATCGAAATCCCGAACCTGGGGCGCGTCGAGCTGAGCGCGGGTCCATTCGAACCGAAGGTGCGCGTGCTGGACAAAGCCGGCGCGGAGCTGAGCGACGTCGCCGTCACGTACGTCTCGAAGAACTCGGGCGTCGCATTCCCGAAAGACGGCCAGCTGGTACCCAAGTCGGTGGGAACCGCCAACCTGGTCGCACGCGCGGGGGATGCCTCTGCCGACTTCAAGGTCGATATCGTACGCAAGGTCGTGGTCGAAGCGCTGCCCATCGAGCAGAACAAGAAAATCTACTTTTCGCTCGAACCCGCTAAATACGAGCTGAAAATCAAGTTGCCCAGCGCGCACCGCATGAGCGCGGAGTGGCGCGGCGCGCCCTTTTGCAATGCCACTTCGGAGGGCGAAGAACACATTTGGGTATGTGGGCTACGCGCAAAGGGGGGCGGCGTGGCATTCGAGAATCCCGCATACTTGAAGGATGGGTCCAAGACGCCATCAGTTGACGGAGTCGAGCTGTACGAGGTTCCCTGACATGACGGGAGGCAACCATGGCTGAATCTCTGATCGCGGCCACGCTCGGAGCGGAGCTGATCGAGACCTTCAACAATCCCGACTACCAACCGCCGCCGTTGCCGGGCGTTGCGCTCGAGCTGATGAGCCTGTCCAACCGGGACGATGCCACGATCGACCGCATCGTGCGCCTGCTCGAGCAGGACCAAATGCTGGCCGGCGGCGTGATGCGCCTGATCGGCTCGCCGCTATACGCCGCGCGCACCCGCATCCGTTCTCTCAAGGAAGCCGTCGTACGCCTCGGCATTCGTACCGTGCGCGATCTCGTGTTCGAGACCGCGCTCAATCAAGGCGTATTCCGCCTCGCCGAGTACGGCGAAACCATCGAACAGATCCGGCGCCACAGCACCGTCACCGCGTACATCGCGCGCATCGTGTGCAAACACGCCAAAATCGACGAAGAACACGCGTTTTTGTGTGGGCTACTGCACGACATCGGCTTTGCCGGCTTGCTCTTCGCAGTCTCCAACGTCGAAGCCGAAGCCAGCCCCCCGCTGCTCCAACTCTGGAGCGAAATCGACGTCATGCACGAGCAGGCCTCGCGCCTGATCACGAAGATGTGGAACCTGCCGGTCGAGCTGCAAGAGTTCGTCGGCCATCACCACCACTTGCACACCGGCGAAACCTCGCGGGTCGCTGCCGCCGTCCACATCGCCGACCGCCTGAGCGAGCGCTTCGGCGCGAGCGTGGTCGGCCCCGTGGACGATCAAGGCAACCTGCTCGCGGGCGATGCCGTCGACGACTTCGACCTCGAAGTCAGCCGATCCGAGCTCAATCTGAGCGACGAAGCGATGGAACGCATCAATGACGAAGCCGAAGCCACGGTGCCTGATATTCTGTGGCTGTGAGGTCTTCTCTGTTCTTCCCTCGGCGCCGCGTCTACGCCGTCACGTTGGCTCTCGTTGCTCTGGCTGAGCTCGCTTGCTCGAAAGACAAGAGCGTCCGACGCAAGCCCAGCGCACCCCCGCCCGGCGACAGTTCCCTCGCATTCGGCCCGCGCGCGGACTTGGTCCCGGGCGCAGAGCCCAGCGCCGCCGCGCTGCCCGTGGTCGACGGACCGACCTTGCTGCAGAAAATCCGCGCCAGCGGTCACAAGGGCGTCGTAATCAACGCGTGGGCGAGCTGGTGCGATCCGTGCCGCGAAGAGCTCCCCATGCTCGCCCGCATCGCGCCGAAGTTCGCCGCCCGAGGCGTGCCAATCTGGCTCGTCTCCGTTGACGATCCCGACGGCTACTCGGCCGCCAAAGGCGTGCTCGACTCACTCCACGTCGAACTCCCGAGCTTCGCCGCCGCCCCGCCACTGCAAGCCTTCAAAGTCGCGCTCAACCCCAAGTGGCCCGGCATGATCCCGGTCTCGTTCCTGTTCGATGCCACCGGCAAAATGCGCTACTTCTGGGCCGGCGAAGTGTACGAAAAAGAGCTCGTCCCCGTGCTCGAAGGCTTCATCGCCGGCAAAAACATCGACGGCGTGAGTGACTTCGGTCTCGCCCCCGGCGCGACGCAACCCGGTCACGAGTAGATCTCGAGAGAATGCCTGCGTTTCACGTTCGCTGGGCGAAGTGATGGGTGACCCGACTCGGGCTCGTACCCTGCACGAGAGGTCCGGGGCTTGCTGTCGATGTGGGCGTTTTACCGCATCATCGCCGCGCGCATTGCGCGCCGATTCCCGGTCGTGTTCACACTCTTGGAGCAACGGACGCTGCATCTGACTGCGGTGTGCCTACTGCGCGACGACCTGACTTCCGAATCATCGAGAACGGTTGGAGGCAGCCTCTCACAAGACGAAGACGCAGATCGAGGAGCTCACCGCGCGTCGCTGTCCGCGGCCGGACGTCGAATCCAGAATTCGAAAGTTGGCTGCGCCGCGCGTAGCAGGTTTGCTGGCGCCGCCGCCTGAGTTGCGGGGCACTCCAACATTCGATGTCGTGCGCACGTTCTGCATCGCCCGCAGCTCGGGCGGCACTTTCGAACCGCGCCTCGTCGCGCATTGCGACCTTCGATCGAATCGCCACGCGCTGACGTTTCGAGCCGGGAACCCCGCGTCCTGAGAGGTGCGTGGCGGGAGCGAGAGCGCCCAAATTCAGCGGCCACCCATGCCGGTGGTGCTGATGCCCTGGATGAAGGTTTTTTGGGCGAAGAAGAAGAGCGCGATGATGGGCACGACGAGCAGGGCAGAGGCGCCCATGAGTAGGTGCCACTCGCTACCGCCGAACTGTGACTGGTACTGCTGGAGCCCGAGGGCCATGGTGAAGGTCTCGGGTTCGGTGAGGAAGATCAGCGGAGCGAGGAATTCGTTCCATGCGCTGAGGAAGGTGAAGAGCGCGACGACGGACAGTGCGGGGCGGGAGAGGGGCAGGATGACGCGCCAAAAGATGCCGAATTCGCTGCAGCCGTCGATGCGGGCGGCGTCCGAGAGTTCACTCGGGATGGTCAGGAAGAATTGGCGCAGCAGGAAGATATTGAAGGCGCCACCGAAGAAGAGCGGCACCCACAGGGGCATCAAGGTGCCGATCCAGCCGAGGCTGCGGAACACGCCGTAGAGCGGGACCATCAGCACGGGGAAGGGGACCATCATCGTGGCGAGGGTGATGTTGAATAGGGTGGTGCGGCCTTTCCAGGGGATGCGTGAGAGGCCGTAGGCAACGAGGGAGCTGGAACTCAGGGTGCCGATCACGGAGAGCAGCGCGACGAGGAGGGTGTTGCCGAGGTAGGTGAGGAAGGTGATGGTGTTGCCGCGATCGCCCTTGTGGGTCCAGGGCAGGGCGGATTTGCCGAGCAGTTCGCCGAGCGGGCGAGCTTTGTCTTTTTCGCTCGCGCTCAGGGCGCGGATGGCTTCGGGATAGTTGCCGAAAACTGGAGCGATCTCGCGGGATACAGCGTTTGGCTCGACGTAGAACACGCGTGCTTCGCGGCTCGTGTATTTCGAGAGGAACCACTCTTTGACGATCACGAAGCGCGCGGGCACGGCTTGTTCGAGCTGCGCTGGGTAGTGAGCTTCGATGATGCGATCGGCGGCCTGGGTGCGAACTGTGACTTGTCCGTTCTGGTAGTCGGCGGGATCGACGAGCAGGTGCTTGCCTTGCTTGGGACCCGCGTTGGGGATCACGACTAGTTTGTCGCTGCCCACGGGCAGTGGTGGCGTGACGGGCACCGGCTCGCCTTGCACGTGGATGAAGGCTTGGCGCGGCAGCCACTCGGGCGGAATTTTGCCGACCTGTTCGCGCGGCTGCACGGACGTGAGCAGGAGCCACAGGAGCGGCAGAGCGAACACGGTGGCCAGTGCGACCAAGGGCAGGTGTATCAGCGGCGTGGTGCGCGTGAGCGGGTTTGGGCTGGGCATGGGCTTTGACTCGGCGCTCGGCGTTCCGCGCTCAGCGGTCGTACGTGACCCAGCGCTTCGACAGTTTGGTGGCCGCGAACGTGAGCACGAGAATGATCACGAACAGCACCCAGGCCATGGCCGAGGCGTAGCCCATGCGCAGGTCTTGGAAGCCCACGTTGTACAAATTGAGCACGTAAAACAGTGTAGAACGCTCGGGCGCACCCGTTGATCCGGTCATGATGAAGGCCTGAGTGAAGGCCTGAAAGCCGGAGATGATGCTGAGCACGACGTTGAAGTAGATGACCGGCGAGATCATCGGGATCGTGACGTGGATCAGGCGTTGGAAGAAGCCCGCACCGTCGATCAGTGCCGCCTCGTACAGCGAGGTGGGCACGTCTTGCAGGCCCGCGAGGTAAACGACCATCGCGTTACCTGCGCCCCACACGGCCATGATCACGATTGCGGGTTTCGACCAGGTCGGATCGGCGAGCCACGCGGGGCCATCGATCCCGATCGAGCGGAGCGCGGTGTTGATGAGACCGCTTTGGCCGTTGTACATCCACATCCAGAGGATGCTGCCGGCCACCACCGGCATCAGCGAGGGTAAGAAGAAGATCGTACGGTACACGCCGACGCCCTTCACCTTGGAGTTCAAGAGCAGCGCGAGGGTGAGTGACACGAGCAGGCCGAGCGTGACCGAGCCGGTGGCGAAGTAGGCCGTGTTGCGCAGACTCTTCCAAAATAACGGATCGCTCGCCAAGTCGACGTAGTTGTCGAAGCCGATGAACACGGGCGGCAGGAGCACGGAGTAGTCACACAGCGAGTAGTAGAACGCGGCGCACAGCGGGTAGATCAGAAACACGCTCAGGCCGATCAGCCACGGTAGGCAGAAAAGCAGGCCGTTTCTGAGGTTGGCGCGCGCAACTCGGCTCACGGCGCGGCCCGCCGCGCGAGGATTTCGCGGTTGCGGTCGAGCGCGACCTGCATCTTGGTTTGCACGTCGGCCAGCGCGCGGGCGGGCGGCTCGGTCAGGTTCTGTATCAGATCTACCGCGTTGCCGAGTTCTCGATTGTACTCGTTCCAGATCCCGGTCTGCGGCATGGCGACCGCGTTTTTGCTCGTGCCGAGCTCGCGGAACAGGCGAATGTACGGGTGCGGGTGGTCGTGCCAGAACCGTTCGCTCACGTCTTTCAACGGCGTGAACTTCTGTTGCGCGAGGCAGAGCTTCTCGAGCACGGGTTGCGTGCTCACGTATTGCATGAACGCGAATGCTTCTTCCGGATGCGCCGAGCCTTTCGGGATCATCAAGACGTCGGCTTCGGCGTGGGTCGTGCCGGCGAGCTCAGGATGACCGGCGGGATACGGGAATGGCGCGGCCGACCACTGCAGGCCAGGCGCGTACTTCTCGATGTAGTTGTGCATCCACACGCCCTGCATCACCATCGCCACTTTGCCGGACAAGAACGCGCTTTGCGGGCTCGATGAATTGCCGAAGCCGGAACGGAAGCGCTTGATCACACCAATGCCGAGCTTCTTCGAATACGACGCGACCCAATCGAAGCCGCGCACATTGGCCGGATCGGCGGCGCTGATCTTTTCGGGACTCGCGAGCAGGCGGCCTCCGAAATAATCGCCGTAGCCATACAGCCACCAGCTCGGCTCACCGGGCAGAAAACCGGCCTGAATCAGGCGCTTTTGCGCGGTGGGCACCTCGGGCAGGTAGCCCGTACGGATGCGTTTCTCACCGCCGGGCAAGGTCACTTCCCAGCGCGTGAGCTGCTCGGCGTAGGCGTCGAGCTCTTCGATCGTGATCGGCGGACGTTCCGGATCGAGCCCCGCTTCTTTGAAGAGTCGCTTGTTGAGTAGCAGCGCGGTGGACGCGGGCACGAGTGGTAATGCCCAGGTCTTGCCGCGGTACTCGCCGAGCTGCATGTAGTGGTCGATGTAGCGGCTGCGATCGAACCCCGCACGTTTCAACATTGGCCCGAGGTCCGTGAGCGCGCCATTGTCGGCATAGGCGGCGACGCAAAAGCTGTAGTTGCCAGCGAGATCCGGCGGATTCCCGCCGGCGATTGCGATCAGCAGCTTTTGCTCGAGCTTCGAGATCGTGACCTTTTCGACTTCGATCGGCGCGTAGTTCGGATCGCTCTGGGCGCGCGCGGCTTCCCGAGCGTTGAAGTCCTCGATGATCGCGTCCATCGCTTCCGCTTCGAAGCCGGTCCACTTTTCCCAGTACGTGATGTGGCGCGGGGCGTTTTTGCTCGGGCGCGACGAACAACTGGAGAGCACGGTTAACAGGCCGAACGCGAGCAGGCCGAGCGCGAAGACCGCCACGAGCGCGCCGATGCGGGCTCGGTGGGGCTGGCCTCGTGCGGGTCGTCCTTTCATCGCCAATCTCGCGTTCTAGTCGAATCCTGCGGCGCGGGTCCGGATTTTTCCGATAAAGTTCGGCTCGTGGTTCGCGCGAATATCAATCCCAAGTATCACGTCGGCCTTGGATCCGTGAGTGCGGTCCAGCAGAGCGAGCGCGGGCTCTTGCTCGCGGTGGGCGATGAAAAGTTCCGCGTGGACGTCATCCGCGCGGACATCCTGCGCTTGAAGATCTCACGCTCGGGCAAGTTCGACGAAACGCCGACGTTTGCCGCGGCTTTCGAGATGCCCGCTCCCGTGCCGTTCCGCGTGCGCGAGGAAGCCGACGTGATCACGCTCGAAACCTCGCAGCTCAAATTGGTGATTTGGCGCGCCGCCTTCGGCTTGGCCGCCTATCGCACGGACGGCTCAGTGGTGTTCGAAGACGCGGTCGGGCCCGATGGGCGCTCCCACGGCTACGTGCACATCAACGACTCGTTCGTGCTCACTCGGCGCAGCGCGCGCCACGACGCGATCTACGGCTTGGGGGAGAAGACCGGCCGCTTCAACCGGCGTGGGCGGAACTTCATTCTTTGGAACACGGACGTGCTGCAGCGCGGTGTGCTGGCGCAGAACCGCTTGGACGAGGCCGAACCCCTGCCCGGGTCGAGCACGCGTTTCGACCCGTATTACACGTCGATCCCGTTCTTTTATCACGCCCGCACCAGCGCTCAGTCCGCGTTGCTCTCTGGTTCGTTCATCGACAACGGCTACAAAGCCAATTTCGAGTTCGAAGCCAGCGATTCGTATCGCATCGAGTTTCACGGCGGCCAATACACGGAGTACGTGTTTGCCGGCCCGAGCATGAAGGACGTGCTCGAGGGCTACACGTTCGTCACGGGGCGTATCTCGCTGCCACCGCTGTGGGCGCTCGGTCATCACCAATGCCGTTGGTACGATTACAGCGATGCCGACGTGCTGCGCATTGGCAAGCAGTACCGCGATCGCAAGATCCCCTGTGACGTGCTGTGGCTCGACATCGAGTACATGGACGGCTACCGCGTCTTCACCTGGAACGAGGAAAAGTTCCCCGATTTACCGGGCATGCTGGCCAAGCTCGCCGAGAGTCAACTGCGAGTCATCACGATCGTCGATCCGGGCGTGAAATTCGAGCCGGGCTACGCGGTATTCGACGAAGGGTTGGCCAAGAATTTGTTCTGCAAGACGGACGCGGGCAACGTTTATGTCGGCCAAGTTTGGCCGGGCAGAACGGCATTCCCCGACTTTTCCAAGGCGGAAGCGCGGGCCTGGTGGGGCGAGCTCAACGCGCGCCACGTGGCGTCGGGCATCGCCGGGATTTGGAACGACATGAACGAGCCCGCGACGGGCCAAGTCGCGCCGTTTCAAATGCGCTTCGATCGCGATGGGCAAAATCACGCCCACGAGCGCTTTCACAATCAGTACGGCTTGTTGATGGCGATGGGCACGCAACAGGGGCTGCTCGAGGCCGAGCCATCGCTGAGAACCTTCATCCTCAGCCGCGCGGGCTTCTCGGGCATCCAGCGCTACGCGGCGCAGTGGCTCGGTGACAACTGCGCGGAGTGGTCACACTTGGCGATGAGCATTCCGATGACGGCCGGTATGGGCGTGTCGGGTCAAGCCTTCATCGGCGGCGATATCCCTGGCTTCACCTCGAGCCCGAGCGCAGAGCTCGCCGCGCGCTGGACGCAGTACGGCGCGCTCACGCCGTTTTGCCGCTACCACAGCGAGCGCAGTGAGCCGGACAAGTACCCCTGGAGCTTCGGCCCCGGGACGGAGAAATTGGCGCGCACCGCGCTCGAGCTGCGCTATCGGCTTCTGCCCTATATCTACAGCGCTTTCGTCAATGCGAGCGAGACCGGCGCGCCCGTGCAGCGCCCGTTCGTGTTCGACTTTCAGAACGATCGCCAAGCGTGGGAAACGGACGACGCGTACCTGTTTGGGGAGGCACTGTTGGTCGCGCCCGTCATGGAGCCCGGTTGCACGGCGCGTCACGTGTACTTGCCGCCGGGCAGCTGGGTCGATTTCTACACCGGTGAGCGGCACGCGGGCGCGCAGTTCATCACCGCGTCGGCACCGGCCGATCGCATTCCGCTCTTCGAGCGCGGGGGCTACGTCATCCCGCTCTACGACCGGGCCCCGCTCTCGACCATGGGTCACTACCCCGAGCTACTCGTGCTGCACGTGATCGTGCCCGACGAAGACGGCGAGACCCGCTCGTGGCTGCAAGAGGACGATGGCTTGAGTCACGCGGCGGCCTCGGGCGCCTTCTTGCGCACGATCTTCATCGTCGTGCGGAGCGGGGATCGCGTGACGGTCACTCTGCACACGTCGGGCAACGGCTTTCCCGAGTTTCGCCGCAGCCGCCTGAGGTACGTGCTCAAGGGCTTCACGGGCGATCGCGTCGAGCTCGATGGGCGCGTGATTGCCGTGGAGCACTCACAGTTCGAATGCGAGAACCGCGGTGAATCGAGTTCGTTCTCGTTTACGCTCTGAGCTCAGCGCGTGCCGGGCAGGGGCGGTGGTCGCTTGGGTACCGTCACGGGCAACGCGGGCGGCGTTGGTCGTCTGGAAGGGCGCTTCGAGGGCAGCTTGCCTGGTTTCGAGGAAGGCTTCGAAGAGGGCCTGGACGAAGGCGCGGGGACGGCCTTGGGCACGACCGGCGCGGGCGGCTGAGGACGCGGGATCGGAATGCCCGGTTTGGCGCCGGATGCGGCCACCGTCGTGGTCGCCATTTTCCCGATCGCGGTCGGCATCGGGCGGTTCCTCGCCGCCGCGGGCGGAGGCACGCGGGGCAGCGGAAAGTGAAAGTCGGGAAGGGGGAAGGCGGGCCGCGCGAGTACGTAACCCTGGGCGAAATGCACGCCCTGATCGGTCACCGCCTTCAGCTCCTCCACCGTCTCGATGCACTCGGCCACGACTTTTGCGCCCAGATCTGCGCACAAAGCGACCATGTGCCGCACCATCAGCTGACGGCGCGGATCTTTGTCGATGCCGCGGATCAGCGCACCGTCGAGCTTCACGACTTTGGGATTGAGATCGAGGATGCGCGCCAAGTTGGAGTGACCCGCACCGTAATCATCGACCACGAGGTGGGCACCGGAACGCGCGCACACGTCTTTGAGTACGCTCATGCACAAGTCGTAGTGAGTGAACGCGGCCGACTCGGTGATCTCCAAGTATACTTCACGTTCGTGAAAGAAGATCGGGTCATCCGGGCGAACCAGCCAGCGTTGGCTCAGTTCTTCGGGGTGGATGTTCACGAACAGCGCGGTGTCTTGACAGCGCTCGAACGTCTGCTGACGAATGATGCGTCCCAGATGACCGCAAGCGTTCTCTTTCTCGGCGGCCAAGAAGAGCAGCGTGGGCGACGCATATTGCGGCAGCTTGCAGCGCACGAGCGCTTCGTGCGCAAACAACTGACCGGTGGCGATGTCGACAATCGGTTGGAACACCATGTTGATGTCCTCTCCCGTCATTGCGCGTACGCCGGCACCCGCCCCCATTTGATTGGGGTCGCCATTGAACGTCCAGTTCAGGCGATCTTTCGGCATACGGGGGGCGCGGGGGAGGAAACGGCTCGACCCTCGACATTTTAAGGCGCCCTCATGAAAGTCCAATGATAATAGAGGGTTGAGCGCGGCTTACGGTTGGGCCCGCTGGCCTCTCGCGGTGAATGGACGAAGGCTCCTACCCGTCCCACATTAGGTCACCATATAGGGGAGAGCGTCGACGCGACGTCCCCGGCGACCAGCACGAGAAAGCAATGAAATCTCAACTTCTGTTTCCCGCACTTCTTTGCTTCGTTGGCTCGGCCGCAAGCGCTTGGGCGCAAGATGCTCCGCCCCCGGCGTCCGCCCCGCCGACCATTCAGTTGGTCAAACCGGAGCAACCTGCCGCCGCGCCTCCACCCAAGATCGACTTGAGCACGGAGCCCGTGGCCAAGGCGGTTCCGCGCACGTATCACTTTCACGAGGGCTTCTACCTGCGAGCCAGTGTCGGCTTTGGTGACTATCGAGCAAGCTTCAGTGACGGCAACCGCCAGGACTTGGACTTCAGCGAGCACGGCAGCAGCATGTCGCTCGATCTGTTGATCGGTGGCTCGCCGAGCCCCGGCTTGGCTCTCGGCGGTGGCATCCTACTCGACCCGCTGTTCGGTGCCGACTACGAACGCAACGGCAACAAGCTCGGTAGCCACGGCGGGTTCAGCACGCTGGTCGGTCCATTCATCGACGGCTTTCCCGACGCGCGTCGAGGCTGGCACTTGGGCGGCCTGATCGGCTTTGCCGGCCAGAGCTTTCAAAATGTGAACTCGATGGGCGGGGGCACGCACAGCGCGGCCGGCATCGGCGGAGCGGCCTGGTTCGGCTATGATTTCTGGGTCGCGGGCGAGTGGGCCGTGGGTCCGCAATTGCGGCTGATGGGCATGCGCACCACCGACACGAAATCGGGGGAAGACGTGTCCGCGTTCGCCCGCTCGATCGATTTCGGCGTGAGCGTCGTGTTCAATTAGCGATGCCGCGCGCGCTCACGGCCGGCTCGATTGCGGCATTTCCAAAATCTCCCGCACGCGTTCCAGCAGCACATCCGGCGTGACCGGCTTTTGCAGCAGGGTGATGCTGGAGTCGAGCACGCCGTGCTGCGCAATCGCGTCTTCCGTATAGCCGGACAAGTAGAGCACTTTGGTTTGCTGGCGCGTGCGCTTGAGCAGGTCGGCGAGCTCGCGACCACTCATGGTGGGCATCACCACGTCGGTCACGAGTAGCTGGATCTCTTCGTTGAAAAGCTCGCTCTGACGGAGCGCTTCGAGTGGTCCGGCCGCCTCCAACACTCGGTAGCCCGCCCCGACCAGGATGGCGCGAATCAGTTTGCGGACTTGGGCTTCGTCTTCGACGACCAGGATGGTCGCGCTCTCGTGGGCGTGCTCCGGCTTCGGTCCCACGCTTACGCGCGGGATAGGCAGCGGGTCATCACAGCGCGGGAGGTAAATGACGAACGTGGCACCGCGCCCGAGCTCGCTCGCGACCGAGATCCGCCCGCCACTTTGCTCGACCACACCGAAGACGGTGGCAAGCCCGAGCCCCGTGCCCTTGCCTTTGGCTTTCGTAGTGAAGAATGGCTCGAACGCGCGCTGGCGCGTGGCTTCGTCCATGCCCGAGCCCGTGTCTGACACCGATAGGGTCACGGCGGGCACGGCCTCGTCGCCCGTTAGTTTGAGCGGGGCGAGCACGTTCGCGGTGCTAATGGTCAGTATGCCGCCGTTGGGCATCGCGTCACGCGCGTTCAATGCCAGGTTGAGCAATACCTGTTCGATCTGTCCGACGTCGACCTTGACCGGGCCGAGCGATGAACCGAGCGTGATCTTGAGCACGATGTCTTCGCCGAGCAGGCGGCGTGTCATCTTCTCCATACCGCTCACCACTTCGTTCAAATCAACGATGCGGGGCTCGAGCAATTGGCGGCGACTGAACGCCAAGAGCTGGCGCGTCAAGCGTGCCGCGCGTTCGCCCGCGGCGTGGATCTCTTGGATGTCCTCGCAGGCCGGAGTGCCAGGCGGCAAATCCGAGAGCAAGATGGTGCTGTAACTCAGAATCACCGACAAGATATTGTTGAAATCGTGGGCGATGCCGCCGGCGAGGCGACCCAGAGCTTCGAGCCGTTGGGTCTGCCGCACATGCGCTTCCAGACTCTTCATCTCGCGCATGTCGTGCTGCACGGTGGCGAAGGCGAAGGGGTCGCCTTGGGCATCGCGCACCAAAAACGAGCTCACCTGCGTGTCGATCAGTTCCCCCGTAGTCGAATGACGGAGTTGACCGGGTCCTTGATAGCGACCCTGGGTACGAATCACGTCCGCACGCTTCATGCCATCGGTCGTGTGAAACGTGGGCAAGGTGAGCTGAGTGACGTCGGCATCCAGCTCGATGCCGAGCAGCTTGCGGCCGGCCTGGTTGATGAACAACACGCGCCCATCCAGCGAGGCCATGGCGATGAACTCGCCGCTGTGTTGGATCAGCGCTTCGAACTGCTTGGTTTGCGCTTCGGCCTGCTTGCGCTCGTCGATCTCTCGCTGGCGAGATTCGAGCAGCCGTGCATTGGAGATCGCCAGCGCGGCGTGTTCGGCCAAGTTACGTGCGACGGCTTCATCTTCGGCATCGAAGGGCTGCGCGCCTGGACCAATGCGTAACAGCGCGATCACGCCCAGCAGGCCTCCGCGCATCTCGAGCGGTAGCGCGAGCAGACTTTGCACGCCGACCTGACGCATGGCCGCGGCATTCGCGGGGGACAGCTCGGAGCTCAGCGCTTCCGGATCGCAATAGGGGATGAGCACGCATTGGCGCTGCTCGATCAAGCGCTTACCCAGCTTGGATGAGCCAATCGGGATCGGCCCGTTGTGGAGCACGGCTTGTGCCCCGCGCATCGAATTCGGATCTTCGAAGAACACGGCCGCGGGGTTCAGGCGCTGTTCGTCCTCCGACAACAACGCGACGATACAGCCGTGCCCGACGAGCCCTGCCATGCGCTGGGCGACCGTGCGCAGCAAGCGTTCGTAGTCGATGGTCGCCTCCGCGAAGGCGCGCATCGTGTCGGACAGGCCGTGCAGGCGCCCGTCGTTGACGGTCTGGTCTCTCGTCATCGCCTTCGTTGGAGTCTGCGAGTCCGGTCGATAGTAGAGGACGCGAGCGCGCTTTCGCGTGGAAAACGCCGCTTCGACGCCGTCGCGCGCGAACGGCCGCGAAAAGCGCTAACTTGCGAACACGATGACGCTTTTCGACAGCTTTCCCGTGTGCCGCGGAGTAGTCCTTTGAGCGACAGTGCCGCATGGTTCATCGACGGTGCCTACCTGTACAAGGTTTGGCAAAGCCTCAAACGCAGCGATCGACTCGACTACCTGAAGCTCCGCCAATACCTCGAAGCCACTTTTGCCATCGGCATCGAGGATGCCTACTACTTCAACTCGGATCCAGACGTCGCGAGCGCGAAGCAGAACGCCTTCCACAGCGCGCTTGCTTATCGCCCCCCGGACGGCCCGGGCATACGCGTCAAACTCTACTGGCTGCAGAAAAGGCCGTTGTTCTGGCCCACGAGCTGGGGCGGCGGCCCAGTTCTACATCCAGAAACCGCCCGCCAGTTCGAACTCGTCCAACAAAAGGCCGTTGATGTCGGCCTGGCGTTTCACCTAGTGCGCTCCCACAGCCATCGCAAGTGGCGCACGCTCTTCTTGGTGGCCGGAGACAGTGACTTTCATGAAGTCGTGCAGCACTTGGTCGAAAACGAAGACGTGCAGTTGATTCTGATCGGAAGCGACCAAACGATTAGCGGCGAATTGCTCTCCTACGCGCGGGCCGTCGTGAAAATCCGCGACATCGCCGACGAGCTCGCGCGCACTTGAGGCGAAGCGCGAGCACCGAGAGTTCGAATTTTTGGACCACGTTTCTCGGAGACGTCCGGGCCAAAAAGGCTCCGTCCGCTGCGAAGCGCGGCGTAAATGTGCGCCCGGCCCGAGTAAAAGGGGGGCTTCTCGCGAGAAATGCGGACTAAAACCTGCCCTGGGGTTGCCCTGGCGACTTCGGTTGAGCAGATTGTCCTTCAAATGGTCAAAGTGCTGCTCGAGCGAGCAACAGAGGGTTGGTCGGTCTTGGCGTTGGAACACGGCGAGACGATCGAAGAACAAACGAGCTCCGCTCTCGGTGAGGCAGCCGCGGCGGCCCTCGACATGGCTGAGCGCCACAAGTCGGGCTCTCCAGAATTGGGTGACGGCGTGCCGCCCCACGCGCTGCAAGACGGCGAAGCGCTGCGCTTGGCGCGCAATGCCGCGCTCCACGGCGGGGTCAGCTGAGAGACCGCCAGCCCGCGCCGATCATGGCGCGGGCGCGGGCGCGGGGAGTGCGGGCGACGCAGCGCGCGCAGCGGCCGCATCGACGCCATCATTGTAGATGTTCACCGCGTCGTAGATGTGCGGCTGTCCAGCGATGATCAGCACCGAGCCGGCGATCACCGCGGCGAGGCCGCCCAGCAGCAGACCGGTGCCCAGGCCCGGTGAATCATGCCCTTGATTGCGATCGTGGGCCAATACGGCAAGGCCTCCGACTTCGGCGCCGAGTCCGGCGATATCCAAGACGAAGCCGCCCACGATCAAGTTGCGGGCGATGCGCGCGTGCCGTTCGGCTTCCGGATTGCCGTGTACGGCGTCGACCAGACCTGAGCCGAATGCGGGGCTACCGATGCGCTCGCCATCTCTCACGAACTTCGGCGTGCCGCCCTCGACCAACGTGACGATGCGGGGACTGCGAGCTGGCTCGTAGCTCGACGAACAACCCGCAGCCGAAAAAGAAACAGAGAAAGCCAACCCCACCACTAACCCGTTCCGCATCCCGTAGACCTCCGGCGCGTGAGCGTACTCGGAAAGCGGAAGTTGCGCGACGAGCTGAGTCGTTCCATGCACTTACGGCGAGTTCTTGCGGTGGGAGCGCATGGAGCTAGTCGTCCATCGTGCCGACGGACGAAGCGCGGACGAAGATCGAGCTCTGGATTGCGGTCGCTCCGGACAACCGGATCGTCGAAACCGCGCACGCCGGAGATCGCTGGACCACGCAAGCGCTCGAAGACGGCGAAGTCAGATACGAAGAAACCGAGTTTGGCGCGGATGATCCGGAATTGACCTTGCTCGCCAATTGGTGCGAGCGCGAAGCGAAGAAGGTCGAACCGCGCCCGCCCGTGAAGACCAGTGGCGCGCCGCTCTCTGACTTCGCTCGCAAGCAAACGCGTTGACCGCGGCGGAGTGTTGATTCACCGCTGCGGCGGCGTGGCGAAATTGTTTGCGTGGCGTGACGTTGCTCCGCTGTGATCTCCGCTGCTAACCTGACGATCATGATCGAGTACAAGATCACCAGGCAAGCCGTGGACATGGAGTGGGGAACGGTATCGGGCGCGCCCGCGCGCGAGATGGAGCTGCACCCACCCGCGGGTGAAGATTGGACGCTGCACTCCTTCGAGCACTCGGCCGCGCAGGTCGTGGCGGTCTGGGAGCGTCAGCGGCGCGCTCACCCGATGTCCGAGGTCTATTCGCATCCCGATGGCGACGGGTCGACCGCGAAACAGCCAGTGAAAACCGTCGCGGACATGCCAATACCGAGGTGAGCGCGGGCCTCGGCGAAGCTGGCTCAGTTCAGCCGCGCGCCGATCACGTGCCCGTGATTGAGCGGTCCGTGCCCCTTGCCGAGCCCCGGTGCGGTGCGGATCGCCTCCAGCACGTAGTCTTCGGCGCGTTCGACGGCCGAGCGCAGCGTGAAGCCGTGCGCGACGCCGCAGGCGATGGCCGAGGCCAACGTGCAGCCGGTGCCATGCGTGGAGCGGGTGACGATGCGCGGGTGCTCGAAGCGAGCGCCTTCGCCGTCGGCGGTCCGGAGCAAGTCGACGATGACTTCGCCGGGGACGTGCCCACCTTTGATCAGCACGGCGCTGGCGCCCATGAGCAAGAGGCGATCGGCGGCGCGCTCCATGTCGTCGACGGTTTCGACCTTGATGCCGGCGAGGGCGGCAGCTTCGGGCGCGTTGGGCGTGATCAATGCGGCGAGGGGCAGTAGGCGCTCGACGAGGGCGTTCCGTGCGCGTTCTTGCAGCAAGGTCGCGCCGCCTTTGGCGACCATGACCGGATCGACGATCACGGGCACGCGCCGGGCGCGAACCTCGAGCGTGGAGGCGACCGCCGAGATGATCTCTTCCGAGAACAGCATGCCGGTCTTCACGGCGTCGGCGCCGATGTCGCTGAGCACGACCGTCATTTGTTCGGCGACGAATTCGGGGTCGATGGGCAGCACGCTGAATACACCAACCGTGTTTTGCGCGGTGAGGGCCGTGATCGCCGTGGCGGCGTAGCCGCCCAACACCGTGATGGTCTTGATGTCGGCCTGAATGCCGGCCCCGCCGCCCGAGTCGGAACCGGCCACCACCAATACTCGACCGCGCGGTTCGTCAGCTTCTGCCATGCCGCATCTTAGCGCTGACTGCGGATCGAACCGCGAAAAATCCAGGCCGGCGGCGGCGCGGAAGCGACGGCCGGGGAACCGGTGGACTAGTGCTAGGCGCAGTCTCGGCGCCTGGCTATGCTGCTGCGACCATCGTGGGCCTGCCCAACTTCGAAGATCGCGCCAAGAGCTACCTCGGTAAGCTCGTGGCCGGTCGTTATCGTTTGGACTCGTTGCTCGGCCTCGGCGGCATGAGCGCAGTGTTTCGGGCGAGTGAGCCCGAGGGAAAATCGTGCGCGGTCAAGCTCTTGTATCCCGAGCTCTTGGACAGCGAGGCGGCGCTGCGCTTCGAGCGAGAGTCGAAGGTGGTGCTGGGACTCTCGCATCCGCACGTGGTCGCGACGCTGGCCGCCGGGCGCGACGAAGCGCTCGGTCACTACCTGGTGATGCCGTTGCTCAGCGGGCGCGACATGGACAGCGTGCTCGAAGTGCACGGCGCGCTCGCGCCGGAGAGCGCGGTGCGGGTGGCGTTGCAGGCGGCGCGCGGCCTGTCTGCGGCGCATCGCTTGGGCATCGTGCATCGCGATGTGAAGCCCGGCAATCTCCTGCTCGACCGTGACGGCTCGGAAGTGATCGTCAAGGTGTGCGACTTCGGCATCGCCAAGCGCTTGGAGGGCGGCGGCGAAGATTCACTCACGGCGACCGGTGTTCAACTCGGCACGCCGGATTACGCGGCGCCCGAACAATTGCGCAACGCCAAAGACGCGGACGAGCGCGCCGATATCTGGGGCTTGGGCGCGACGCTGTATCAAATGCTGTGCGGCGTCGCGCCGTTCTCGCACATCGAATCGATCGCCGACTTGATGATCGCGATTTGCAGCGAAGACGTGCCCCACATTCAAGATCGCGCACCTTGGGTGGAAGCGGGCTTGGCGCGCGCCGTTCACCGCGCCCTCAATCGCGATCCGAACTTGCGCTCGGCCTCGATGGAGGACTTCGCCGACCGTTTGCGGCGCTTTTCCGGCGGAGACGAGCTGCTCGACGAAGGGCGCATCACACGCGTTTCGACCGAGATGCGTCAGCGCGTCGAGGGCCGCGCGGATTTGGCGCTGTCGCTCGCCGCGCCGTCGCGGCCTGGCTCGAGCGAGACCGATCCGCTCGGGTTGACGGGCAAGAGCCTCAGCTCTCGCTATCGCGTGATCCGCCTGATCGGTAAGGGCGGCATGGGCTCCGTGTACGAAGTCGAAGCACCCGATGCGCAACGCTTGGCCGCCAAGGTGGTCTCCGCGGGCATGGCCAACGCATCGCCCACGGCGCTCGAGCGGTTCGCGCGCGAAGCGCGTACGGCCAGTGACATCAGCAGCCCCAACGTGGCCCGCACGATCGACACCGGCTCCGACGAAGCGCTCGGGATGCCGTACATCATCATGGAGCTGCTGCACGGCGTAGAGCTGTCGGCCGTGCTCAAGAAAGAGGGCGCGCTCGACCCGCAAGTGGCGGTGCGGCTCGTGCTGCAAGGCGCGAGCGGCGTTGCGGCGGCTCATGCGCGGGGAGTGGTGCATCGCGACATCAAGCCCGCAAATCTGTTCTTGCAGATCGATGATCAGACGCAGGCCGTCACGGTCAAGGTCTGTGATTTTGGGGTCGCCAAGCGCACGCGCGTCAACGAGGCCAACAACGCGGTCAGCCAGCTGAGCCTCACGCGCACCGGCGGCATGATCGGCTCGCCGATGTACATGTCGCCCGAGCAAGCCAAGAATGCCAAAGCGGTCGACGAGCGCACGGATGTGTGGAGCCTCTCGGTCGTGCTTTGGGAAGCGCTCAGCGGTCAGCGCCTGTGGGGCGGCCAAACGTCGCTAGGCGAGCTGATCGTCGCGATTTGTACCGAGCCGATCCCGCAGCTCGAGCTGGTGGCGCCGTGGGTCCCGCGCGATCTCGCGCGCGTGGTGCATCGCGGCCTGGAGCGCGACCCGAACCTGCGCCCGAGCTCGGTGCGCGCGTTCATCGAGTCCTTATCGGTCTTCTCCGGCGGCTCGGACCGCGTGCAGAAATCCCAGCTGGTAGCGCTGACGGTCGCCGAGCGCGGCGCGCTGCAAGTGAAGGTGAATATCAGCGCTTCGGCCGCGGCCGGCTTGGCCAATCTGGCTCGCGGTGGCCGCGGGGGCACGTCCCTCCCGCCCGAACGCGTGAGCGCGCGCAAGGAGGGCCAAGCCGGGCCGCGCGTAGCGAGCTCTTGGCTGATGGTCATCGCATTGATCGTGGTCGTCGGCGGGCTATTGCTCGCCCTCGGCTACTTCATGGACAAGCATTGACTCACGCTCGGAGCAGCGTGTTCTTGCGCAGCTCCGCGACCGCGAAGTCCACGAACGCGCGCACTCGCGCCGCCGCATTTTTGCCTTCACGATGAATGACGTGGATCGGGATCGGCTCTTGTTCGAATTCGCTCAAAATCACTCGCAGTTGGCCGGCCTTCACCGCCGAGGCGGCCTGATACGACAGCACGCGCGTCACGCCTTCGCCCGCGATCGCCGCTTGCATGGCGACCTCCGGACTATTGACGAGCAGTCGCGCGCGCGGCCTGACCGAGACCAGGTGCTTGCCGACCTCGAACGACCACGCGGGTGCGGTGCGATCACCCGAGAAACACAGGGCCGGGTGCTCCTTCAACGCCTCGGGCGTACGCGGCACTCCATGACGCTTCAAATACGCCGCTGAGGCGCAGACCACGTTGCGTACGGCGCCCACGCGGATCGCCGTGAACGACGCATCCGGCAGGTGCGCGATGCGCACGGCCACGTCCACCCCCTCCTCGATCAGATCGACCACGCGGTCGACGAACAGCGCGCGCAGGTTCAGCTTGGCGTGCCGACTCAAGAATGCGAGCAACAACGGCGCCACGAACGCTCGCCCGAACAGGACCGAAGCCGTGATCGCAAGGGTGCCCCGCACCTCGGCTTGCGCACCGGACGCGGCCTGATCGGCATCCTCCAGTTCGCTCAGCAGCCGCTTGCAGTCGAGCAGGTAACGCGCACCCGCCTCGGTCAAACGCACGATGCGCGTGGTCCGTTGCAGCAACTTGACGCGCAAGGATTGCTCCAGCGCATTCACCGCGCGCGTGACGACGGGCGGCGAAAGCGCGAGGCGCCGGGCGGCTGCGGCAAAGCTTTGCTCTTCGCCCACGGCCACGAACACCTGCATGGTCAAAAAGCGGTCCACGGATTATTCCTATTTGTGGAATAATGACTTGTCAATCATAGCTATTGTTCCCGCCGCTTGGCAGCCGCAACTTCTGCGGCATGACCGAACCGAGCGCCCTTCGCCTGTACCGCTTCCCGCTTTCCGGCCATTCCCACCGGGCCGAGCTATTCCTCTCGCTGCTCGGTCTGCGCGCCGAGTTGGTGCACGTCGACCTGCCCAAAGGCGAGCACAAGCAGCCGCCCTTCCTCGCCAAGAACAGCTTCGGCCAGGTCCCGGTCCTGGAAGACGGTTCGCTGACGGTCAGCGACAGCAACGCCATCCTCGTCTACCTCGCGGAGCGCTACGACTCAGGCGACCGCTACTGGCCGCGTGACGCGGAGCGGCGCGCTCAGGTCCAGCGCTGGCTATCGGTCGCCGCCGGGCAACTCTCCGCCGGCCCCGGCGCTGCGCGCTTGGTGCGGGTGTTCAACGCGCCACTCGATCACGCGCTCGCCGTGCGCAAAGCCAACGAGCTCTTCACGCTGCTGGACAAAGAACTCAGCGCGCGCCCGTTCCTCGTCGGTGACGCGCCAACCCTGGCCGACATCGCGCTCTACACGTACACGGCCCACGCGCCCGAAGGTGATGTCTCGCTCGAACCATACCCCGCGATTCGCGCCTGGCTGAGTCGCATCGAATCCCTCCCGGGCTTCGTGCCCATGGCTCGCACCCCCGCCAAATCATGACCGACCCCACTGGTCCTCGAAAATCGCGCCTGATCGACCGCGGTTGGACGCACGACAGCTCGCCGTTTCACTCCGGCGAGCAAGCCGTACAACGGCGTATTGGCGTACGCGAGCAAGTCGAGCGCATGGGCCGAAACATGATCCGCGAACAGTTGCCCGACCAGCATCGTGAACTGTTCGAAGCCCTGCCGCTGATCGTGGTCGGCAGCATGGACGCCAGCGGCCGACTCTGGGCCTCGCTCCTGAGCGGTCCGCCGGGCTTCGTCCGCTCACCGACGCCCAAACAGCTACGAATCAAGGCCCAACCCGCAGTTGGCGACCCGCTCGCCGCGCAACTCACGGTCGGCAGCCCACTTGGCGTGCTCGGCATTCAACTCGAGACCCGCCGCCGCAACCGCGCCAACGGCCACATCATCACCCGCGACGCCAACTCGTTCACGATCGAGATCGACCAGAGCTTCGGCAATTGCCGACAGTACATTCAAGCGCGCGAACCCACGTTCGAGCCGAGCGTGCTCGCGAGCGCGGGCCCCATTCGCGCCGAGGGCGCGCACTTGTCTGAACGGGCCAGCCAACTGCTCGCCCGCGCCGACACCTTCTTCATCGCGACCGCGTCCGCCGCCGCCGCAAGCCACAACGATGGCGAAGGCGTCGACGTCTCTCATCGCGGTGGCCGCCCCGGCTTCGTGCGCGTCAGCGACGACGGCAGCACCGGCGCGACGGTGCTCACGGTTCCCGACTTTCGCGGCAACTTCATCTTCAACACCTTCGGCAATTTGGAAGTGAACCCGCGCGCGGGCATTGTCTGCGCAGACTTCGCTACCGGTGACATTTTATCGCTCACCGGCACCGCCCGCGTGATCTGGGACGGGCCCGCGGTCGCTGCGTTCGAGGGCGCCGATCGCCTGCTGAGCTTCGAGGTGGAGTCGGGCGTGCGGCTCGAGCATGCGCTGCCTCTGCGCTTCGAAGGCCTGGAGTTTTCGCCGGATTTGGCCGATACCGGCACCTGGGCGGAGACCGAGCAACGCTGAGCGGCCGACGGCCCAAGCGCGGCGCGACGGCGCATTGGCTCGGATTTCGGTCCCGGGTTCCGCGCATTGATGCTATTCCCTGCGCCGCGATGCTCGGGGATTGCCCCGAGTATCCGAGTGGCCCCTTGGCGGAATGGCAGACGCAGGGGACTTAAAATCCCTCGATAGAAATATCATGTCGGTTCGAGTCCGACAGGGGCCACCGCTTCGAGTGCACTCTGGCTATGGCAGATGCTTCTCCCGCTACGCTCGCGCGCGTGAGGCAACCTATCGGGTGGGCGTCGCGCAGACCCGCTTTGCCCGGTGCGCTGGCGGCAGGTTGCAGCAGGGCCGAGTTGGCGCAACCGGCGTGCATTCCGGAGTTGAATTGCGACGCAATCGATACCATCGAGGCGCCACCAACCTGCAGCACGTGTAGTTCTTGCGAGGACAACTGGGGCGCGTGCCGCCCTGGTGGGACCGCAGGCAAGCGTGGCGCGCTCGATCTCGATCTCGAGCTCGATCCCGAAATCGGCGGCTGCGAAGCTCCGGCCGAGGACGCGCGGGGGCAATGGCTCCTGCATTCGACGGGCGAATCAGTGAGTTACTTCACGTTCAATGGCGGGTGCATGGTGGTGCCAACGCACGTGCCGGCCCTGGCATTGAGTGCAGAGCGTGCCGGCGCCGGCTCAGCTCTCACTCGGCGCAACGGTCTGCCGCTCACACAACCAGCCGCCCTGCTCCGCCACCATCTCCACGGCTTCACGCGACTTCGACGCGGGGAACGTCAGCACGTATTGATTGTCTCCGTCGGCTTCGATCGCGCCGCCGATCGCGGCCAGATCTTCTTCCGCGCCGACCTTGGGCCAGTAGCCTTCGATCAGGAAGCGAGCCGTCCACGGATCGGCGTTGCCGGCATTGCGGAGGGTGATCGCATCGACCCAGTCGTTCACCTTTTGCTCGATGTTCACTCCGCAGAAATGAAGGATGGCGCGGGCTTGGTCAACGTGGCGAATTTGGCGAAACCGCGGCCTTGCGGAGGCCAGCTGGGAAGGGGCGCCCGCTGGTTCGGCATCGCACCTCGCGGTCCGCGAGCTGCCTCACGGCCCGCAAACCGTCGGGCGCGTCGCTTGTCGGGCGCGCGCGCGCGTGGCATAGCGCAGCATGCTTCGCCGTGAGTGTTGGCTGGGTGCGCTGCTGATTTCGGGGGCATTCACGGCCTGCGTCACCAATCACGACGCCTTGGAGAAGAAGCCCGCGGGGCGTGCGGGGAGCAGCGGAGGCGGCGCTGTGGGGATCGCGGGTGGCCCGAGTCTGTTCGGTGGCAGCGGCGGTGAAGCCGCCAACGGAGGCGGTCATGCCGATGACGAAGCGCCGGGGGCGAGCGTGCTCACCTTCGTCAACGGCGTCGTGGATGCGCCCCGAGTCGCGCTGTGTCTGGCCAAGGTCGATACCGAGGGCAACGTGACGCCGGTTGGCTCACCGCTGACGGACGAGCCGCTCGAGTACGGCCAAAGCTTGGTCCTGGGCGAGATCGAAGACGTGGATGTGGCGAAGGATGGGCTGCAGCCTTTCGTGATCGCGGGCGAGCTAGATTCGATCGCCGATCTGGACTGCGCAACTGCGATTGATCTCGCGCGCAATGAAGAGGCGTCGGCCGAAAGCAGCGGTGACGAGAGCGGGCAGGGCGGCGCAGGCGGCGACGGCAGTGGTCTCGGTGTCGCGGGCGCGGTCGCCGAAGGCGGCAGCGCGGGCAGTGTGAGCAGTGGTGGGAGTGCGGGCAGCGCCGGTGCCGTGTCCGGTCCGCCGGCGGTGCGCTCGACCCTGCGCGTGCGTGGTTTGCCCGCAATTGCCGCGGGCACGCTGAATGCGGGGCGCAGCCTGGTATTCGTGGCCAACGGCTGCTTGGGCGGCGCGACGTACGGAGGGGCGACGGCCGAGTTGTATTGCGGCGCGGGGTATACGCCGCGCCAGCCCACGGTGTCGGCGATCTTGGTCAGCCTCTCGCGCTTAGTGGCGGCGGATCACGTCGGCATGCAGGTCGTTCAGGCGTCGATTGCGAACGGGTCGGTGGACGTGCGTTCGCGTCCACCGACGCCTCCTTCCGACACGGGGATCGTGATCGCGAGCGTGCGCGCGGGCCAAGTCGCGCCGCGTCCCGCGTCGGTGTTGAACTCGGTGTTCGACCTGGGGGTCGCCCGCAAGTACAAGCTCGAAGTGCTGTCTCAAGGGACTCCGCTGTTCGAACAAAGCTGGTCGCAAGCGCTCTCGCTCGGTGGCCTCGACGAACTCGAGGACGGCAAGGGCTACGCGCTGGTATTGAGTGGGCCGAGCGGCGGTTCGGAGGCCGTGCCGGATCTGTGGAACGGCCCCGTGTTGACGGCGGTCGCCGTGAGCCCGGAATGATCAGGGCGCGGCGGAGGCTCAGTGATAAAGCGACACTTCGGCCAATTTCCCGCGGGCATCGTTGATGTGCGGGCTATTGGGGAAGCGGCGAATGAACGCGCGGAGCGTGTTCTTCGCGTCGTTCCAGGCTTGAATGGCGAGCTCGGCTTCGGCCAATTGCAGCGTGGCTTCGTCCATCACTTCTTTGTCGGCCGATGCTTCGGAAAGCTGCATCAAGATCGGAATCGCATCGCGATGCAGGCCGAGTTGGATCAGTGAGCGCGACAGTTGGAAGTTGGCTTGCGGGCTGTGGGCCGCGTCGCTCTTGTACTTGAGCGACTCACGGAAGGCTTGCTGGGCCTCGTGCCAGCGAGCCATACGGATGTGATCGACGCCCGTTTGGTAGGCTATCAACGAGAGTTCGTTCTTGGCGCGCTCCACCGCCGAGTCGAACACGGCGCGCTCGGTGGGCGAGATGTCGAGCTTGATTACGTCCGGGTACGCCGCGATCAGCTCCTGGCGCTTGCTCTGCACGATCAGCTGATAAAATTCGCTGGCTTGGCGGCTGGCGCGCTTCTGCAGCTCTTGCCGCTCTTGCTCGACCTTGATGTCCTTTTGAATCGCTTCCAATTGGTCGCGCGTCTCCTTGTTTTCGGAGCGCACGGTCTCGAGGCGAATGTCCCAGGTCAGTTTCACGAACACGAGCAGAATAGCGATCGTGACCACGTACGCGGTCGCGCTGTTGATCACGACTTTGCGCTCGGCACCCTGTTGCCGCTTGGAGATGCTCTTTAGATCCGCGGCCAACGCGTTGACCAAATTGTTGGTCTTGATGGTGAGCGCACGGCTCTCCACGATCTCGCGTTTGATCTCTTCGAGCTCGTATTCGTTCATCGCGGCGGCTCTTCAGTATCCCTCTGGGGCGGGGCGAGCAAGCGCGGACCGACTTATAAGCGCCCGGAACCGCAGCAAAAAGCGGGAGAAGCGCGCAAAAAGCCGATTCTAGCTTGAACAGCAGCCATTCCCTGGCTAGAGCGTCACGGGCTCAGTGGCCGAGTTGGTCGTGAGCACCCTGCCTGGCGGCCCAGAAAGGGCCCGGCATTCTCGAGGAAAGTATGGACACTAGCGACATCCGCAAGGGCCTGAAGTTCATGATGGACGGGAATCCGTTCGTCGTTGTCGATTTCCAATTCGTGAAGCCGGGGAAGGGCCAAGCCTTCACGCGCACGAAGATGCGAAACCTGCTGAACGGCAGCACCATCGAGCGCAACCTGCGCTCGGGTGAGAAGCTCGAGCCCGCCGACGTCGAGGACCGCACCCTGCAGTTCATCTATCCCGAAGGCGACGCCTACGTGTTCATGAACTCGATGACGGGCGACCAGGTCACCGTTCAGGCCGACGTCGTCGGTGACGACGCGGGCTTCTTGATCGACGGCGTCGACGTCGTGATCACCATTTACAACGGCAACCCGGTGGCGATCGCGCTGCCCCCGCACGTGACCGTGCAGATCACCGAGACCGAGCCCGG
>Ga0247757_10000307_pt1 | contig 41239 bp, 37 predicted proteins | sample UWRJL126311R4_FD_180929 | JGI IMG/M metagenome (GOLD analysis project Ga0247757, IMG submission 180929) | Plant litter microbial communities from Arlington Agricultural Research Station in Wisconsin, United States - UWRJ-L126-311R-4 | ecosystem: Environmental > Terrestrial > Plant litter >... | reverse complement strand
GCGCACGCCCGCGACGCCCGTGCGAGGATGAAGGAAGGGAAAAAAAAAAAACCCCCAGCAGCGGTGCCGGTATCCTCCTCCTCCTCCTCCTCCTGCTGCTAGTGCTGCTGCTCCTGCTGCTGCAGCATCTGCCTTGGTCTACTCTTGCAGGTGTTGTCTGACGTGCAACGGCGCTCTTCGCCCAATTCTGGCGTCTTCACCCGCGCGCCAAAAAAAAAAAATACCTGGCCACTGCTGGGGGACATCGCAGGCGTCTACGCGGCGGTATCCACTGCGAACAACCGGTAGCCTTGCGGTTGCAGGAAGCCCCGAGGAGGCATCCTTGCGACGATCCCGGCCTGCGTCTGCAATGTCTCAGGCATGTCCGCCGTTGCTCGCTTTTCGCTCTCGCTCTCGAGGAGCAAGTTGTGCATGCCGACAGCAACACCTCGTCGATGGCCACATTTACGAGAGCAAACGCCCAGCTGGGCCTTCTACTGCCCCAAACGAGTATCAAGCGTCTGACCTGCGGCTCGTCAGCATGGTAAACCTCCCTCTCCCTACTGGGGAAATGCGGAAATGTACACTAGCAACAATCGCCCGACCCCCTTGCTGGTGCGCCGCCCGTGGCCCCTGGGTCTGCGGTCCTCAGGCTCCACTACCCTCGTGGTGTTGCACTGTGCCCAGGTGTACAGATTGCTGGTCGTGTGCCGTGTGCTGTGTGCCGTGTGCCGTGTGCCGTGGGTGAGATGTCACGAATCCAAGGCCAACCTTCGCTCGCCTCGCAGCCCTCCAGGCGCTCCCGTCTCCAGGGTCTCCTCCGCCTCCAGGGACCCTCCACAGCTTCCAGAAACCGTCGGAAGGCGCCGTTCCCGTGCCCTTGCAGCCCTGTCCACCGCCCTCCCCATCATCGATCCCATCGTATGCACCCAAACCAGTTCCGCTGACCGTGTCGTGTGCTCCGGTCCAATCACTCCGTCCCCGCCTCTGCTGCTGCCCAGCCCTCGCCGTCACAGCCCCACGCGCGCCTTTGCTGCTGGTTCCAACGCCCTGCCCGCTTCTTAATATACCTTCATGGCCGCACCAGCCACACCCCCCACCGTACTACCCAGATCGAACTTCCATCAGTCCAACGCGGCTGCATCCGCGGTCCCGTCAGCACATGTGCCCGTATGGCCTCCAACCGCTGCTTCGGCCGACCAAGATGCTGAGGGCGACTTCACCCATCCTGATTATCCCATCGTACCTCGGTCCTACACAGGCGTAGATAATCTTGTCATCGTCTGCTGCCATGCCATCTTCCATCCGGATGCTGCCTCTCCCAGTTTCCCTCTCCACAGCCCATACGACGAAAGCAATTGGCATCTTGCGCCCTTCCAGAGGTCGGACCACAAGACCGGAAAGCCAGGCGAGCACGAGACCTTTGTGGCGCACGCTTTGGCAGGTATCGATGTCTTGACCAGTCCTGCAAACGCTGGAAATACCTTGCTTGTCCTTAGCGGGGGCTCTACGAAGCCGTCGCTTACCTCCCTCAGCGAAGCTCGCTCGTACTACCACGCAGCACTCGCACATGAGCTGGCTCAAGGTCACAGAGGTGGCGGACGTGCCCATGCCTTCTTCTCGAAAGGCCGGATTTTGCTGGAAGAACACGCTGCCGACTCTTTCCAAAACCTGCTCTACAGCATCCTACTGTTTCGCCGTACGACGGGCGTGTATCCCAAACATATCCGTGTCATCACGCACGCTTTCAAGGCCAAGCGCTTCCTGGATCTGCACGCAAACGCCATCCACTGGCCATCCAACAAGATCCAGGTCCAGGGTATTGACCCAGTCATGTCTAGCGCCGAGCGGGAAGATACCGTTAAAGGCGAAGAAAAGTATGGATATGCCTCGTGGTTGGAGGATCCACTGGGGACAGGGGACGCGTTAAGCGGCAAGAGGAGGCAGCGGGGCTGGGATGAGCAAGGCGCGAAGGGGCTTGCAGAGGGTCTTGAAGAGAGTGTTGAGCAACTGCTCAACGGCTCCGTATCAGACGATTTGCCGTGGAGCACAGCCCCAAAGGCCAGGGTAGCTGCAGCTTCGGGGTAGGCAAAACTCTCTGTGAACAGCTTCTTGCTCTATACAAGGACGATACTTGCATAGACGGCATTTGCACCGTAGCCACGAGTAATGATTTACTGCACTGCTATAGCCTTACCCATCTTCTTGTAAGTCGCCAGCGACTCTCGCGATACGTAAACAGCTCTCGTGGGCATGTCGTTAGGAGTGGGCGGATATGAAGTTGATGCTAATTTTAAAGGACCTGCATCATGAAAACTGGTCCAACAGAGTTACCAGTATTATAAATAATGTCGAGCCACAAGTATCATGGGGGATGTCGACTTTGTAAGTGCCCAAACTGGTCTGAGTGAGATGCAGTCACAAGCGCCAGGAAACTGTACTACGAACATCTCCAGCCACTCTCCTGCTTCAAGTTGCAAGGCCACTGCAATTCCAAGCATGGCCCGTATAAAGATCTAGTACGGATAATAAAACCTTAATCAGTCAACTACAGGACGCCCGCAGAGGACCACATCCTCGCCCAGTGGCACCCAGGCCACATTCTTCAACCTTCCTACAGACACTTTCTTTCCTACCCCGTCCCTTCTCTCGTTTGGACATACCTGCACTCCGCCTTTTCCCAGCCATGTTGGTGCTATCGTCACGATGACCGAGTCCACGAGGCTAATATAACGCGACGAGAGCAGGTCGTTTATGACATTGCCACCGCCTTCAACCATGACACTTTCGATGCCCTCTCTCTCAAGCAGGCTAAGAATATCGTTCCAGTTCATTCTACCATCCGACTCCGTACCGATATGTATATATTTTCCGCCCACGCTGTTAACCCCCGACTGCTTCTCTTCCTCGACCCGCACATCTTCTCTTACCAAGACCCAAGGTCCCAAACCCCTTCCCTCGCCTGCTAGCTGCAGAACCTTGCTCTCTTTTCCTACCGCCCACCTATTCATCGGATCCAGCACAATGGGCCGCGGCTGCAAACCCAGTCCCTGGCCTCCGTAACCCCCAGCCCCTTCGATCCGACAATTCAGTGAGGGGTTGTCCGCCACAGCAGTCCCTACCCCTACTAGGATGGCCGTGTGCCGCGATCGTGTGTAATGCGTCATTGCTTTGGACAGAGGGCCCGAGAGGGCGGTTTGCACACCTGGTGAAAGGGAGAGAGATGCATCGAGGGAAGTAGCGTATGTGAGAGTTACAAATGGTTTGGACCTGGGGTGCGAGGTGGTACTTGTCGGTGGTGCCGACGGGAGGTATGGCTCGAGCAGAGTGGCGGACGCTGTTGGGAAATGGAGAGCTCCCCGAACCGGTTTCGCCATAGTAATAAGGACTTGAAAGCGTTATGGGAGTGGGCGGTTGGTCAAGGTTTCTGAATAACTCGAGACGCTGAATGGAAAATACCCTTCCAATGGCCTATGTAGAACAGTACCCAGTGCCCTTTCAATACCATATAACGAGTAGTGAGCAGTGTAATTGTATATATCGAATGGATACTATGTCTTTGGAATATCACTACATGTATGTAAAGAAGGCTGTAGCGAAGTCCTTGTATGTCCAATCACAACGCGGCTGGTATGGCGTCAGGCAGCGGCGACGGAGAAACCTCGGGAATCGCTGGGTTTGCCCCACGTTCACCGTCAGTGTTGGCCCAACTTACCACTGTATCATCCGTTTAGTTTGACGTTTGTCTACGCTGGCTTGTCTCAGCTGCCATATCAACTGCTGTTCGGCGACTCAGGCCATTCTTCAGATTCCTACATCGACGTGAAACATAATTCTTCAAGCCCGCTAATCGAGCTCGAACCGATTTCCCGCAAGTCGCACGCGACACAGCCCGAATACCGCGCCGAACGAGATATAGCCGTACAATATCGCCAAGATGATGAAAATTTGGTCCATGGTATGCAGTAGACAGGGGTTTACCCCGCAAACTTGTAGTATATTCACCTGCTGACTCAAGACTATAGAAGAAGCAGCAGCAGCAGACTGAAGCTGCTGCTGCTGCGTCAGGCAAAAAGAAGTTCTCGGCCGCCGATCTGCGGGTCATAAAAGGTTGTCACAATAGTCTACATAGCAGGGCGTAGCCTCTAATACGTCGTTACAGATCTCGAACACCTCTCACTTGGCGACACCATGGAACTGAAGCGCGAACTCGATAACTACAAGGAGTTCTCGCTGGCGATCAACCCGGATGAAGGCATGTACAAGGGTGGGCACTTTGAGTTCAAGTTTGATATCAAGCCCACTTTCCCTTACGACGCGCCCAAGGTGCGTTGCAAGCAGAAAATCTACCATCCGAACATCGATCTGGAGGGCAATGTATGCTTGAACATCCTGAGAGAGGACTGGAAGCCTGTGCTAAACTTGAACGCTGTTTTTGTGGGCCTTCAGGTGCGCTGTGATTTAGGAAGAAAGTGTAGGGCAATGATTCGCTAACGCTGAACAGTTTCTCTTCCTCGAACCCAACGCATCCGACCCGCTGAATAAGGAAGCTGCGGAAGATCTTAAGCACAATCGAGAGGGCTTCAAGCGCAATGTGCGCGCTGCGATGAGCGGTGGGAGTGTGAAGGGCGAACAGTTCGACCGTGTTCTCAAATAAGAGCGCTCCACGTGTCTGTCGTAGTAGCAGAACACATATAGGTCTACGGGACAATGACGTCTCTTTGTGATGCGTCTATGGGAGTCTTTCCTAGCCTGGCAGTTTACGAAGCGGTCGGGTGTAGTAGATTCGGGCCCCGGTAGCAGACGGGGATTGACGACGAGTGAGCATTTAACTATGGCGTGCATAGGAGCGTGGCGTTTACATACAGGTTCTCCTTGCCCTGCGAGAAGATTCTCTTTATATGTTTTCTGTTTTGTACGGGCTACCGTACGAGCGCATAGCGTTGGGATTTTGAATAGAGAAATGCAGCCTGTACGCAATCGATCGATCTAGTTCGGCGGTGATGACTGTAAACATAAACAGCAGAACTACTGCACGTGCGTGCAAATCGAGGCGATTACGGCGACTGGAATGCAGGTATCTAATATACGAAGAGTCAGATCAGCAGCCCAAGAGTCCAGCCTCCGGAGACGGCATGCAGCTCCCTGTGAGCCTCCGCTCTTCGGCACCACGTCGGATCTCGGAGACGCGCATGTCTCCCCGAGACGTCATCTCTCACTGGCTGGTGGGCCCAGCCCCGAACTTCGGTCTGTCCAATACGTCCAAGCTCGAAAACCAAAGGGCCACAAGACGCACCACCACCCAGCTTTAAAACCCGTTTTCACCCCTCCCACCCTTCGTTCCTCTAAGATACCCCTCTACACATTCACAATGGCCTCACGACCTGCTGCCCGCGCTCTCCGCCAGACTGCTCGCCAATTGGCTGCTCCTGCCGTCCAGAGACGCACTTTCGTGTCTGCTCTGAACACAGCTCGTGCTGGCGTTGCAGCTGCCCCCAAGGCTGCTGTGACCTCTTCGTACCAGCAGGTGCGCGGTATCAAGACGATTGACTTCGCTGGCACCAAGGAGACCGTTTACGGTAGGTCCTAGTGACGGAAAATCTAGTTATTCGCCCGCTAACGCAATTTCGCAGAGCGCGAGGACTGGCCCAGGGAGAAGCTTCTGGTGAGTCATGTGCTTAGAGCATCTTGATGTAGACAGGTGTGGCTAACAAACGACCAGGAGTACTTCAAGAACGACACCCTCGCTCTTATCGGCTACGGCTCCCAGGGTCACGGCCAGGGGCTCAACCTCCGTGACAATGGTCTGAATGTCATCGTCGGTGTGCGAAAGAACGGTGCCTCGTGGAAGGAGGCTGAGCAGGATGGCTGGATCCCCGGCAAGAACCTGTTCGATATCGACGAGGCTATCAACAAAGGCACCATAGTCATGAACCTGCTTTCCGATGCTGCCCAGTCTGAGACGTGGCCCGCCATCAAGCCTCTTTTATCTAAGGAGAAGGTGAGCACCGTTTAACGTTCGTTTAGGGGAAACGCGCTAACTCTCTTAGACTCTTTACTTCTCCCACGGTTTCTCCCCCGTCTTCAAGGACCTTACCAAGGTTGAGGTTCCCAAGGACATGGACGTCATCCTCGTTGCCCCCAAGGGCTCCGGCCGCACTGTTCGTACTCTCTTCCGCGAGGGCCGTGGCATTAACTCCTCCATTGCCGTCTACCAGGATGTGACCGGCCAAGCCAAGGAGAAGGCCATTGCCCTCGGTGTCGCCGTCGGATCTGGCTACCTCTACGAGACTACCTTCGAAAAGGAGGTCTACTCTGACCTATATGGAGAGCGCGGTTGCCTGATGGGTGGTATCCACGGTATGTTCCTTGCCCAGTACGAGGTCCTCCGTGAGCGCGGCCACTCTCCATCCGAGGCATTCAACGAGACTGTCGAAGAGGCTACTCAATCTCTCTACCCCCTTATTGGTGCCAACGGCATGGACTACATGTACGCTGCCTGCTCTACCACTGCCCGCCGTGGTGCCATCGACTGGAGCAAGCGCTTCAAGGATGCCTTGAAGCCTGTCTTCGATGACCTGTACACCTCTGTCGAGAACGGCTCCGAAACTAAGCGATCTCTCGAGTACAACTCGCAGCCAGACTACCGTGAAAAGTACAGGAAGGAGCTTGAGGAGATTGACAACCTAGAGATCTGGCGTGCTGGAAAGGCCGTCCGCTCTCTCCGCCCTGAGAACCAAAAGTAAATGCAATGTTAAAACCTGAGAATGAAAAAGCGGCACTGTGGCCAATAGGATGTGTATTCATAGCTTTCTTCTAAGGGAATATGACGTCAGATCAAATTTAGTTTTGGTGCCGTGGCTTTCGACCACGGCTGGCTTTGGATCGGAATCGGAAAATCGATGAGTCTAAAAGAAATGATAATTTGTTTACGAAATCTGCTAATCCCATTGAGTGACGTGTATCCTACCAACCTTTGACTGGCGTTCAATCGGATTTGGTAGTGTCAGTTTTGTTCTGCCACGCGATCCAAAGTGCCGTAGGCGTCCTTTTTTCCGTGACGGCCTCAATACCGATCAGCTGTCCTACAACATTCACGGTGAACAAAACCACCCAAGTGGTTACATACTCCACCGCATTCTCCAGCATGCTCCCTATCCACCCGTAACCATCCCAAATTCCTCTCGCATTCCACAAAATCGGCCAGTTATCCAGCCGCCAAAAGATCACAAAAAGCTGAAACGGCACCCACCAGCTTCCCAACGCCCACCTAACCGCCTCACCCAGCATCCCAACCTCGGCTTCGTCGGGCGCCAAAACCACACGATTCAAGTTCCAGAAGAACAGCGGCTTGGAGACATCCGCCGGGTCCGTCCATTCCTCCACCACCACATCGTCAGCGTAATCGCTCGCGACACGGCGTCGCATCCCACACAGGGTCCGCCTGGACGCATTGTCCGCTCGCTGCCAGCTGTGTCGCTTATACGGATCTACGCGCACGACCAGCCCGGACGAGACGAGCTCCCCGCGGCCGTCTAGCATGCCCCCTTCGGCAGCACTAATGGTCTTAAACTCGCCGTCGAGGTACAAGTCTACAGCACCGCGTACAACGCGGAGGTATTCAGTGTGTTGGGTGTGGAAGTGCAGGCCCGAGGTCCAACGCGAGCCGTGGGGGAGGCAGATTGTTGTTTTGGAGGCGTTGGGAGACGTGGGGATGTGGTAAGTAACTTCACTGGGGCGGGTGAGGGGCGAGGTGCCCGGCGGTCGAGGATCGACGGGCGTAGCGAGTGGAGGAGACATGGAGGCGCACACCGGCGGAGGTGAGGTGTTGAATATAAACGCCAAGGCTATGGGGGATTATAGAGCGAGGAGGATGGAGGCGGGATTGGGTATCTAAGTCAAGAAGCAACCAGCAGAACGGAAAATCAACGAATGGTATGGCATTTTTTACTACAATCGGTTATTATGCAATTGTTCGTTTGGGATCGCGCGGTAAGTTGGACGGCCGGTGTATTTCTCCTTGGGCGGAATTAGGTCCGCATGGTGGGATTATGATTATTGAGCTAATAGGAAGATGGGCTATCTAGAGGATTTGGGAGGATGCGTGACTAGATGGCGATAGGTCAATGTGTGTGCATTTAGCCTCGGCTAGGCTTAACAACATCAATAGGCTTATCTTTTACCTCGTGAAAATAAAGATTGAGGGGAAGGTCTGTCATACACAGTAGACTTCTCTGGAAGCTCCGGGTAATGCTGCTCGAGTAGGGGATTCCAAATGATCTTGGCCGCGCTCTGTTCAACACTGGAGTCGTCTTTTTACGTCCTCACATATGTAGATTATTTAAATTTGACTTAAAACAAGGTGTCTTTTAGCTAGGAGAAAGAGTGTGGAGAGACTTGCTGGTTTGTTCCGTGACCTGCATGGTTCAAGGTGCAACATGGAAGATGTTTTATTATACACCCACCGTGGCATTCCACTTCATCACCATCACAACTTATCCACTTCTCGGCCAAGTATCTTCTTAGAAAACAAGCTGGAATCTCGTGCGATTCAGACCATACAAAAACAAACACGTACTCCCCAAATCTCGACACATGCCATCCGAAGATTTTGACCGCCTCCTCAGCGAGGCTGCCGCCCGATTGAGAAATGATTTCATCTCTGGTGCGCGACAGATGGCCGACATCGCGCTTGCGGACTTTGCGCATCTTATTGAGGTCGCTGGGAAGGAGGCACGCAGGAAAGATGGACTATGGGACGAGGTCGTGCGTGCGGTAAAGGTTTTAAGTAAGGCACGGCCGAGTATGAGTGCTGCTGTTTCGACATGCTTGCTGAGGGCGCTTAAGGATATTAGAGATGCAGATATGGAGAAATATGAGGGTCCAAAAGAGGCGGCTCACATGTGGGCTCTGATTACGAAAAATAGGCTGGATAAGAGAAGAGGGGATGGTGAAAGGATTGGGAGGTATTTTAAGAAATGGTTGGAAGAATTGTATAACGGGGTGAGTTTGTGTTTTCCTTTTACATATCTCATCTTTGTCCACATGTATTTTGATAACTAATTCTTCTCATTATAGTATGGCACGCAAGACAGCCCATTCACCATCCTTACCCTCAGCAACAGCAGCACCATCCGCGCCGCCCTTACAATGACCCTGGTCACCGATGTTCCTCTACACATTCGTCTCCTTGTCCTAGAATCCCGTCCCCGTTGCGAAGGCGCTGACCTCGCTTCCGCACTACTCTCCTCCCTGCCCCAGCCTGCTCTCTCCCGTCTTACTCTCTGTATCATGCCTGACTGTGCCGTCGCGACCGCTGCAAGAAGCGCGGACGTTATCCTGTTAGGCGCTGACCGCATTCTGGCAAATGGAGATGTGAGTAATAAGATTGGGAGTCTGACCGCCGTGCTCTGTGCCAAGGCTAGTGGGAAGGGCACAAAGGGGGTGAGAGTTGTGGTGGCTAGTGATGAGGATAAGATTATTACGGAAGGCAAGGGGAATACAGAGGCAGAAGGTGATAAAGAAGTCCACCCAGAGGAGGAATTGATGGGCGCATGGGGGGAGAACGCAAGGAGGGTAATCGGGGATAAGGTCAAAACGCAGAATGACGCTGCGAAGGTTGAAGTATTTGGAGAGTGGTTTGAGTGGGTTGATGGCGGGTTAGTGGATGCCTATGTCACAGAGAATGGGGTTTTGGATGCTGAGGGGGTGAGGAGGGTTGCAGGAGAGGCGGAGGAGTTAGAGAGGAGAATTTTCGGTGAAATTGAGAGCCGGTAAGAGATACAAATGTGCCGTATTGCAATGTTTGTCAAAGGACGGCGACTTTCTTCGTGTTCGGGGTTCCCTAAACTGGTGAATTAGGCATTTTGAAAGGACTAGTATGTGACACCGAAGCAAACCGCTCGCTGTACGATTTGGGCTTGCAGTCCAAGTTTCCTGAAGAGTGGATCCACAAATTGGCCATCACTTTACCAACACTCCTCAGCCATGAAGCTCCGTTCAACGATTGGATGATCCCTGCAATACGATTGGTAACTTTATGATATACTCCCGCCAACGCCATTCCGTGCTTAGTGCCCAGAAGCATGCAAGCAACCCTGCGATCACACCATCCTACCCCGTCCATGACCACCTGAATCTGTTCGTACAAGCTTGTACACTCTGGATGTTTGCCCCCAGATTTAGCTGTCACTCTCTGTTTCGCTATATCCATCTTTAACAATATCTCTAAATCAGGTGCTTACTCCTGAAGTAGCTCCTCAGGTAAATGACCTGCCACACTCCCAATCCCACAAGCATACCCATTGTTACAAGCGCAAACCACTTGACGCGCTCATTGGTGCTCTCATTCGTATCGCGAAGCTTCTGCTCTCGGTTTCGCAGGTAGTCCATTTCACCGACGATCTCGCCGACGACTTCCTCGATGCGGCGCAATTCGGCTTCGACAGGCTTGAGTTTGTCACCTGCCTGGATGGCAGACCAGTCCTTTGCATCAGCGCCGATATCAATATCTAGCTCTACGTGGCGGGTGGGGTTAAGGTTGCCCGAGGGCTCTGTGGATATGGTAGTTAGTCGAATGCACTGGGCGAAGCCGGTGTTGAGAAGTCATACTGTTTACGATAACGTTCTCGAAACATACGTCAAATGCAGAATCGGCGTGGGAGGTAAAGGCATATCTGTTCTCGCCATAGACATCCTTGGGCTTGTGGTAGTCGTTGCCCATGGCATCGCGAATCTGCGCACACACATTAGCTCTGTAGCGTAGTGGTCCTTTGCTGGCGCCCAACTGCCCCAGCTACCAATGCCACATACATGCATGTTGACCGTCTGACCATCACCACGGTATCCGTCTAGAATAGCTGTTACAACAACCAGCTGATCCTTTGCTACGAAATTCCTGATGCATCGTTCGTGCCTCGCGGACTCGTGAGAGTTGACGGCGTGTAGATCGAACTTGAGTGCGAAAGTGAGGGGCACCAGAAGCACCAAGACGTAGTTTAGCATCCGCAGTAACCGATCCATTGTTGTCGTGGGAGGTATCACTACCCTCAACCTCGCAATGCTGGTGTTTCGGCAAAGGACACGATGGTCCGAAAATGGCGCTAGCCATTGCGGGCGTAGCTGCGTAACTCCAGCCCAGCCCATCAAGGTGGTACAGCACCCTGTGCCCCCCAGCTGGAACTTCGCATTTCGTTCCATCTCAGCCATCATGGGCTAATCGATGTCGTCTCCGAAGGCTGCTTTCTGGAAAATCCGACATGCACAATGCCTGAAATGCTTTACAATACGGCTATTCTCCGTTCGATTAAATCTTTGTCCCTATTGGACGACTTTGGGATAACACCTTGAACATACCTGTCTACAATGGCCCGTAAATGACAAGGATTCATGCAAATGTAGCAAGTACTGCCCGAGGTGTATCATAACTCGCCAGGAAGCCCAGTGCGCCAGCGCCATGCCAAAGCTAGAAAATCCGCTCCCAATGTTGGCCACCAAACACCACTCACCAAGCCGTAGTGCCCCCGTCGATGATCAGATTCGAACCAGTCTAGCCTGAGTCAGCGTCCGTTCGTTAAATCTTCTTCCTTGCTTACCATATAACTGCTTGCTCTGCTGAGCAAAAACAATCCAGCTGACTTGTATTCTTCCGGAGTGCTCAAACGGCCCAGCATGTTGTTCTCTTCCCACTCTTTGCGGTTCGCTTCTCCTTTCTTGAAGTTCTCCTCAACCATAGGCGTTACAATGTGCCCCGGACTGAGCGCGTTAACTCGGATTCCGCCCGAACCATCTGGCTCTATTCGTCCCCATTCCATGGCCAAGTTCCGCGCCAATTGTACTACCGCTGCCTTCGATGAATTGTAAACCGGCGCGATGAATCCTCGATTGGCAATCATGCCGCTCATGGAGGCCACAAGACATATTGAGCCTTGGGTCTTGTATTTGTACATTTGGCGAGCACAAGCGCGAGCGGAGAGAAAGACGCCAGTGTAATTGGTCTTCAGCATCCTCGCAATATCTTCAGCCGGGTAATCGAGAGCCGGCGTAACTTGCTGGATTGCAGCCGCTAACGTTGGTTAAGACCGACTTCTAGCATTACTTTGACAACACCTACCGGCGACAAGACCGTCCAGCCGCTGTTTTTCAGCGGCAATATCTGCAATCACCTTTTCAAGCTCATGTTCTTGTGTAACATCCACTTGATGATATTCCAATCCACCACCATAATCGCCGTTAATGCGCTCTCGGGCATGAGAGAACGCCTTATCCGGCTCGGGGAGTCGGTCGAGACAGTGTACTGGCACACCGTTATAACAAGCTCAATTCTTGGGCTGGGGTATGCTCACCTTTGCCGCCTGCCTCGATGAGACCCTCGGCCATACATAATCCCAAACCGCGACCACCACCTACACTTGGTCAATTGCTGCTAATCTGCGCTGACGATAGAGAGTGGTACGGCAAGCGGCGCCAGTAACGACGAATACTTTACCCCCGGCATCGAACTGGCTGAACGGTTTCCCTCCGACATTCTCTGCTCTTTCGTACGGGGCTTGGTCTTCTGAGTGGACGAAGCGTCGCTGCAGAGTAGCAACGAGCGGCTTTGATGACCACATTGGTCCTGCACCTGCTACACGACGAATGATTGCCCTAGAACGTGATGAGGCCATTATTTTAGTTCGATTGTGTTTTTAATTGAAAATCCCAATGTCAAGGAAATGCAGAACAACGAAAGGCAGGTTTAAAGAGCAAGCACTAGCAGCCTCGATCTTTCCTCGCGGCTTATAGGAAATAGTAGCACATGATGTAATTGCAGGCACATTCACTTTTACGCACGATTTACAGTGGGGATTACTGTTTACGATCTGGTATCTGGGTCAGATGACCGTACAGAGCTATTCGCTTCGGGAGGCAAGCCTCGGAGTCTCATGCGCTGGACGCAAAGAAGATGGCAAATCTGCGGGGGTAAGGGTCCGCTGATTATCCTCGCTTGGTGTCGCTGAGGCCCTGGTTGGCCGTTTGGTGGGGGCCTCGCTAAATCGTCGGACCTGTTCATCATTCTTTCATCACATCAAGAATCATACGGCTGCTATGGTATTTTGCAAGAAATGCCATGGCAACGTGGCGGGGAAGGCCGGCTACTCCAGGCCGATTCGCCGTATCAAGACGGTCAGGACAACTGGTCGGCACGGAGCCTTTCATGATACCTAAGTTCCTCACACCATCCGTTCCCAAGTGCAACGCTTTGGTCTTGACTTGGCAGATACGGTATTTTGTCCGAAAAATCCACCTGCGTCGGGATGTACTGCGTAGGACAATTGTAGAAGATGAACTATCTACTTTTGGGAAGAGATACAATTCTTGTGTTAGCGCAATTTGCTGATGCGGCTTCTCGTCATAGCGGATGATCGCCTCATCGACAGAATAGAGGCTAATTGCAATTGTATGCCCAGAATATTACTCTCGACTGCTTTCAAACTTTCAAACCCTAATTATCGGGTTTAATTATGAGCCATCATAGGCACAGACGAACAAATTGTAGGAATTCTTTGAAGGTTTTCGATTAGAAGGTGGCAACTCCTTTCTCAGACTGTCTTTAGCCCACGGCAGTTTAAAATTGTTTGCAGCTCACGATTGTCATCTTCTGTAAAGGTTTGGTTGGAGTTTCATTCCTGTACCATAAGCTTACAAGTCCGGAAACTAAACCCCTTATATCCTAATGGTTGATATGAGGCTATTGCAATTCACCGTTTATTCTATTGGTTGTCCGGTTTTTGCAACTATTCGTGATGGTGAGTCATCGTGAATGGCTACTAAGCTTTTATTCTGATGGGGATGAAAATATCGACTCCTAAAGCCAAGATAATACCTCCCATACCTATACCAGCATATACCACTAAGGTCAATGAAGGATTTGGAAGGCGTTATGTAGGTCCCGCGGTGTAACTCATACTCGGTGGTTCAATACCTACTTTTCGGCTTATTGTGTCCAGGCTTTACTCGCGAAAAATGGGAGGCTGAATATCCTATCGAGAAACCGAGGTAATTGATGCAATGATAGTCAGTCACGCAATTCGGAAGGTTTTAAGTGGTGAAAATATATACTGAGAGTTTGTAGTATTCTAGATTTGCAACTTTCGCACCTGGTTATTCCGCGATTGCGTAAAGACTATATATCTTGCGCCATCCATGGCAGCTCGGACGGTTTTCCTACTAAGGCGCTCGGTTAGGTCGCCTATATGATTATGCTGCTTGAGCCCCAATTTACATAGCACGCCATTATGCTGTCAATGCGAAAGAGGCAGGCGTGAAGTTCAACGCAATATAAAAACGCGATTATGTGATTGCAAGACAGTACAGCAGCTGGCCATATATCTGAAAGATTCATGCTCAGGCAATCTTTATTCCTCTCTCGTCTTTATATCATTAAATCTCTCTTTCTCACTTGTAAGCCTCGATGAAGTACGCTCCAATTGTACCGCTTGTTCTGCAGAGCGCCGCTGTGCTTGCGGATTTCCATCTACTCCCTGTCTATTTCAAAGCTCCGTCCATTGCGCATTTCCGGGACATAATTCAAAACGAAACCTATGATTTTGGCTGCCGGCCAGCTACGTTCCAGATAGAAGACGGGTTCAAGCTTCATGCTTTCCTTACAGAGGCGCAGATCGACCACTTTAGCAAAGCCTACAAATCCACAAAACTTACGTTACATAGAGATGCAGTCAAGAGGCAGGAAAACACTGCTCCTATCGGATCCGGAGATCGGTTTAAGGTCGGCGCCGTTGCGCCGCTTGGTCTTGGAACGAAAGGACCGGGAGCCAAAATCAGTACACTCTTAAATGTGGGTGAAATTAGCTCTGCTATCAAAGGTCTTGTCAATGCCTACGACATCTCCGTGCTCAATCTTCCGCACTTGACTTTCGAAGGTGCAACGCAATTCGTTGGGTTTGTTGGCGGCGGGGGTCCGGATAAATCCAGATACCACCTCTATCTCACTGCCGGTTCTCATGCACGTGAACGTGGCGGTCCCGATCAACTGATCTATTGGGTATCTGACTTGCTGGCCGCGAACAAATCTGGGGCTGGTCTTACGTATGGCAAGAAGACATACACAAATGCTCAAGTGAAGAGTATCCTGGATGCTGGAATTGTCTTCTTTCCTCTGGTGAACCCAGATGGTGTGACCTATGATCAGAAGACAGGATCCCTATGGCGCAAGAATCGAAACACGAAATCCGGCACGGGTAGCGCTACTGGTGTGGATATCAACCGTAATTTTGATTTCCTCTGGGACTTCCCCAAGTACTTCGACCCATCGGCGAACCCAGCCTCCATATCACCGAGCGCTCAGACCTTTCGTGGAACTGCTCCAGAGTCCGAAGCAGAAGCTAAAAATCTAGTTCATGTTTACAAGGAGTTTCCAAAGGTACGCTGGTACATGGATATTCATTCTGCAACTGGTGACATCCTCTACCCTTGGGGCCATGACGAAGGTCAGAGTAATGATACTAGTCAAAATTTTCTTAACCCAGAATTCGATCGTAAGCGAGGGGTTGTCGGTGACGAAACTTATAAAGAATATATCCCATCAGCAGATGATAGTAACCTAAAGAACGTAGCCGCCAAAGTTGTAGCAGCAATGAGGGCCGTCGGTGGACGATCCTATACTTCTGGTCCTGGTGTAGGCTTATATCCCACTTCTGGAGGCGTCGCCGACTACTCATATAGTAGATACTGGGGGATCAAGGGGGCCAACAAGGTGTACAGTTTCACTATGGAGTTTGGCTATCCCACGAATTTTTATCCGACCCTACAAGAGTTCAACGAGAACATACTAGACACAAACGCAGGATTCACAGATTGGGCTTTATCCACCATTCAAGTCGGCCTTGAGTAATACCCATGGAAATATGCAGCGTAGTTAGTTGAAGATCATGGTGCCGTTCAGATTTATTAGAAACCTGATATTGTGAGCTCATTTTCGCATTACTTTTTAAATAGCAGTATAGTACAAAGAGTAGAAAGTCATTTCAGAAAGAGAATGACGCCGAGAATATCAAGTTATATAGTCTTGCCACATATGTACCAGTATGATCTCATCCGCAGCATGCGACTATCTACTCGATAAGCTGGAATAATATTGGGAACAAATGACATTCGATTAGAAAAGCTGGAGTTGGATACCACCACGAAATCTCTGCAAGTGGACCTAGAATGCCATATTAAATGGTGTAGACGGCGGATAAAAGTCACACACCACGAGCACACATGTGCAAGTCGGAAGATACCTAACTTCTAAGTGAGTGAAAATGCCGCCGCCCGATTCATGAGACCTCTAACACACTCGGAACATTCGGTCGAACCACAATTTATGGTGAGCCATTCGGTGGTCAGTACCCACCGCTTATCATGAGTGCCACTTCTAAGCGGCATGCTGCGAACTTCAATACTGCCATCATTGCAAACGCACTGAATCATATGATTATGCACTCAATTAGACGAGCACACGTTAATTTATTGGATTATATCCTAGCGTAAAACGTCCCAAAACAAGGTTGCGCGGATCGATGGTGTGGACGACTTGTTTCGAGCAAGCCAACATATTTCTCTGCGATCATTCGACAGGGTCTGTCTTTTATCTCTTCAGAAGCGGATATTTGGGCGCTTCGAGCTGAGATATCGTAGTGAAATATACGTTAGAATATCTGTGATCAACTTGGTTTTCATTAAACAAAGTTGTGATAGATTTTGGCTTTTCATTCACACCGCTCACGTGATGGTGTATCGTGGATAAATAAACTTAGGGCCCGCGGCGCTTGGCCCCTTATAAGTTCTCATGCAAGGCTGCCTAGCTTAGAAAATGATGCGGTCATCTCGCGCACACAGCCTCTCGTTGGACACGGAGAAAGAGTCACATGATGTCGAATCTAGCGCATCCGATCTAAGAACCACTAAAGGAGCCCACAATATCGTACCAGGAACAAGATTTCTTCTGCTGGCACTTGGGTTTCTCATAATCTTTCTTGGAATTTGCATGGGACATCGGTTGCAGTATCCCACAGCTCTGGTGGAAACCTTTCTTCAGACACGGCGCGTTGACGGCTTGACCATATCGGATATATCAAATGACAGGCTGCAGCTAAAATATGATACATCCTTACCATCTTTGAGAGACCCAACTGATAGTTATGGCCTCTTCATCCGCGCCGATCCCAAAAGCCCTGAGGACTTATTCAAGGAGTGTGTGTGCAAGGGAGACAAATTTATCAAAATGATGAAGCTCAAGGATGATAAGGCTGAACAGCTCATGCCCAAACCTATGATATCTATGCAGTCGGAGTTCTTGGACTATGGTAAGTAGGAATCAGCTCCATGAAACCTCTCCGAGTAACCTTTACCAGATGATCTCAAGAAATGGGGATGGGATTGGATTCCCTTCGACAGCTGGGACTTCGAGAGCTACGATATAGTAGATGCTATTAAAGGCCTTGGCCTGGATCCCAAAAAGACCGATGATGGTGGTCACTTTTTTGGCCAACATTTCGAACATGACTTGGGTGAAGTTGAGGTTGATGGGAAGAGATATCCCGTAGGTCACTCTATGACTATTATCATTCTTCCCGGCTAACTCATAGTTGTAGTCTACCCATGGAATTTATATTACTCTGTTCGACAAAGAAGACGGGCTTATCCTTGGCCTCTCCAAGTATTCCCCGGCGTACATGGGACCAAAACAGGACCCTCCTGTTCATGATCTGCCAAAGCTGCAGCGATGGTCAGATATTGTATTTTTACAATGGAAACAGCTCATGGAAGATAATGACCTAGGAAGTATTAAGTATATGATGTCTTGGCCGGTCGATAATACAGCCTGCCAAACGGTCTTGCGCGAAGTTTTCAGGAGGAGCGGCAAGACTCTTGCACCCTGGCCAGGAGAGACTTTCGGAATAGATAGTGACGAGGGAAAATCGTTGCTTGGGTGTCCCAATGGTGTCGGGATTGGCTGGTTCTTGGTTCAACATAAGACCCACTTGGGAAACAAAATTGTGGAGAAGATCACGGTGTTTCAGGACAACACAAACAAGAAGAAACCAGGATTCATCTACTATATCAAAGACCAGCCAGCCAGAGACGACTAGAGAGCTGGTACGAAGTAAAGTTTATATAAGTGAAAACGGTTCTCTTACGGCTTGTTAACTGGCCTCGGGGCTATGGCAATTCAAATATTTTTCTCTTTACCACAAAGAAATTTAAGTACTATCACAAATATCCATTTCACTTTCAAAAAGCAGACTTGCGTATCATACATATAGAAACGATTATGATATGTACTACTCTATTTGCTATGAAACTTAGCAAGGTAGATAACATCAGGGCCAGTAACCGAGCAATACAGGGACAGCGGAAAATATGTCAAATCCAAATAGCTTCATTTCAGCTAACGGAATGCAAGGAATTTATTCTCGCTATCATTCACCAAGACTAGCGCGCGACGCGAGGACCAGCGGCCGTGTCACATGGAACTGTATCATGCGAATAAGTAGGTGCTAACAAACAACTAAACTTTTGGCTGCCCATCTCAACTCCCACGTCAGAGAGCGTACAGCTGTATCCATGAGACTATCCTTCGCCATTACGCTCCTCGCTGTGCGATGCACATCGATACGCTTGCCGCTACGAAACGAGAAGTCCACTTTCGGCGATGGCCCTATCAAGCAACTGCGTAACTTAAGTCTTGCTGAGGAAGCGCCACCTTCCCAAGCGCCTAATGCTGTAGATCTTCCAGGTCTACCTTTTATTGGACTTAGCAACGAAAGGTGGAATCAACTCCTGATGGAAGGCTGTAGTCTGTTGGGCATGATGTCGACAAGAGATAGTGTTGCAGCTTCATTCATTAGGCCAGAGTATACGCACAGATCGGCTGAGAGCGAATTCACCGATCCAAAAGCGCTTCAGGACTGGGGATACAGTCTAGATGATACATTGGACCCCTTTGACTTCGTACCTGAATTTGGTAACATGATCGAGGATCTGAGATTGAAGCGCATATCTCCCGTTGAGGGGGGCGGCACTGCGGTGAATACGGACTGGACTCATGATTACACCACTACTCACGATGGTATACAATACCTACCCACGGGTGCGGAATACAGAAGCATGTACGATGCTGACCAGGGAGTCATGATCTGGTGGTGGAAGTTTGGACCCGCCTATATGGGCAAAAGGCAAGACCCGCCCGTCACGACATTGCCTAAGCTGAAAAACTTGCACGATGTTGCATTTCTTGACTGGACTCGTATTTGCCAAGTCCGCCATAAACCAACGAGCAACTTGAGGTACATGATATCCCATGGTCTGAGTAATATCGAGACCCGGCAAGTCATTCAACGGCTCCTTGGAACAATGCTGGGGCATGATAAAGATGGTCAGGGGAGTTGTGAGAGGAATAAATGGAATAATAGGAAACATTTTGTGCCAGCCGACGAAGGCTACAAGGCGCTCCTAGCCAGCCCTAATGGAAGAGGAGCAGCGCTGATGTTAATAACTCACAAATCCGTATTTGGCCAGCGGAGATCAATTAGGAGCATCGATTTATGGTGTGACGAGCGGGACAGCGTTAGTAAGTGTAATCTTCAAACTGAGCGCAGGAAGACATGCAGTGAACTGACTACCACCCGCAGATCTGTTATTTACTGTCAACGATCATAATGAGCCCGATGACGACAGCGACTGGGATGATGATGACATACCGGATGCCTGGCAATAAACTTGCTGATGATATTCTAAACGGCCAGGAAAGCTGTTAGAGATGACTGTTAAGCAGCCGAGAAAGGGGACTTAGCGCTGTATATTAAGTTGAGTTAGGCGTGGAAAGCCTTCTTATATCAACAAAAATGAGCATCAAGGCTCTGAGTAACAGCTATTAGACGCCTAAATGATAGTGCTGAAGGTGTCGAGTCTCGAGTGGGGATCAGTATAGTATAACATGCATCTTACGGGCCATCTTATCTTGAAATATAATAGCGCAGTGCCGATGGTAAGATAATACCCGCTGGGATATGCTGTCTATCTCCTTGTTAAAGATGGCGCCCTTAAGCTAGCCTGAGGAAAGCAGGACGGCATAACACATCGGTAAGCGGAATTAATTACAGCTTTTTATTCAATCCAATCCTCCTGCATTGCTAGAGAACGTATAGAAATGACATAGCGTTTTTCTCGGCACAAAATGCAGTCCTCCATCCGGGATATAGACTTAGAATACTATCAGAGCTGCCTTTTTTCAACCAGAAGATACCGTTTAACAAAGCCCCGGAAAAGAAACTGTGATCGCTGGACTTGGCTTGTCAGCCAATGCTATTACAAATGTCTTGCATTTAGTATGGAACGTGAATGAAAGTTTTGGTTCAGCCTAGGGCGACAGACACTTTGTTGGAAGGTGAGTAATGCAAAAAATAAAGGTATTCGTTCAACGGATGAGAAATTCCTGCTCCACCAATCTACCGTTGTCAGCCAAGCCAGCCACCGCATCGCTCATGTAGCCGTCCATATAACATGTTCCAATGGTAGAAAAGAAGTGTTCTCGACGTCTTAAAATCACTGGTGACATGCATCCGTAAATTGTAGTAATGGCATCTTCAGGCATCACTGTCACCGGGCTCAAGCCCAGCCGGCTGTCTGCTAATGGAACTAAGTTTCGACCACACGTAACCGGCACCATATATCTAGATAATTTTATGCCCATATGCTTTGCTATGTAGAATACTAACTCTCCGTTATATGCAGAGGTAATATATGTAATACACGCATGCAACCCTTCTATGGCAGGTACCACCTCTCCAGAAGCAGTGAATACTGCTCTATGGTCTAGTACTCTCACTATTAAGGTTTGGGCGAGACTACTAGGATTATCTCTGCTTACTTTCACAAAAAGGCCGAAATAATTTGGCGGGTTTTTTGCCTACCTTAGAACGCCAAGTATATATTCGTTGGTTAAAGGTTCTACTGCGTGACTGGCTGCCTCATCGATTGCTGGTTTGCGAATCAAGTGCTAATAGTTATCTTTTCCAAGCCTTTTTGTTGGTCTGCAAAGGATGCTTTGCACGGTTCTTATTTTTGATTTTATGACACCGCTCAGTTGCCTCAGAAAACACCAAAGGTTCTACCTCAGTGTTCGCATAATCTACCGAAGTACTGTGCAGCTCGGCTGTGGTGAGAAGACACCCTTTTACGCGAAGTGTCCTGTTCATGCTGTCAGTCGCAGATTGTCGTTTTCTGAGATTTGGTAAACCTATAATCGGAAAGCCCATAGATTCTATGTTATATTTCGATCCTGGTCTAGTCCCCTCCGGTACCTATGGAGGCCCATGTGGGGTTCCTAGGCTGGCTATTTCCAGGGCACCTTAAATTTTCCAACTTGTTGGCATCGCAAATTAATCTTAAAGCAGCAGTGATATAATAGAGGGCACGGATAGAGATAGTGTAGTTTAGGAGTACATGCTGCTTTATTAATTTAAAAGCAAGAACCTCCCTCAGCGCATATATCCTGTCCCTGGCATCTGTACAATGGAAGTACCGAAGTCCGTTTTGACGTGGAGGCGTGAAATGGTGAGAGAAGAACTTGGAAAGCCCAAAACGTCTAACCTTCTATGACTTTTAAAAGTGTTTTAGGCAAGAAAAGGCTTGAATCACGTGAAAAAGCTAAATCTAGGTGTAATTAAATAAACAATCTCTCATAAGGGGTCACTATGTGATCCTTTAATGTCCTGAATTGGGGGTTCGAATTTGTAGTCCATGGGATAAAATATGCGATTAAATGATAGTGATGGGCTCGAATACCGAATCGGCCATTAAGTCACCCTTGATACCATGTACGTAGGCTTCGCTGACAAGGGTAAAAGTTGCATCCTTGTCTGCAACAGGCCGTAGAATATAAGGCACTTCCGCACCATCGACAAGAACAATCAAATCACCCACTCTCACATCCTCGGCACCCGTTCCTAAGAATCCCTTTTCAGTCGTGAGGACCCTTCTACCATCGAAAACAGTTTCGAAGTGCTGTCCAAAAATGCTGATTGGTCCATAGAATTGCTCACCTCGCACAGCCGACAGCAGTTCTGTTACAGAGGAGTTCCAGTAACCTACGTCATCAATGGTCTCGGTGCCCCATATTCGTTTTGAAATATGGGCAATCGCTTTCCGCAACGTTAGCTCAGAATCATCCACGTTATCAAGCTGCTGATCGTGGAAATCCAGGAAATTGGAGACACGTTGCTCTAGGCTCGGCCAATCCGCTATGAGCGGTACAATCCATTTCTTCTTGGATGCTTTCGGGATGAGTCTATTGCTCAAGTCCTTCTTGTCTTCGTTGAAAGTGGATCGAATACTCAAAAGGATAAAAGCGAACCACTGATGGAACCTGTCTCGCCAAACTGCCATTCCTGCGTCATCTTTGGAGTTGATACCCCCGATCAATGTTTGCCAAAAAGCGTCTATGGTCCTTTCGCCTGTTGGTGAGTACACAAGCCCTAATTTGTTGAGTAGTGCAAACACAAGTCCAAATCGCTCCGTTTGGCTTGTTCCTGGTGTTCGCATTTTGAATACCTTGTCGCTGTTGTAAGACTCCTCGCTGTACTTCGTCCAACTCCAGATGGACTCGCCTACCCCTTTGACAACATCCCACTTTGCAATAGAAAGGCGCAATGCTTTACCCTCGATCAAAAATTCAGTCTTTTTCAATGCAGGTACTGTTGGGAATACTGGGCAGCCGCAATACCTCAAGGGCTCTGGTCGTAGATCGTTGCTAAGATCTGGCGCCCACGTTGGAAGACCTTCCACACTGGGCGCTGTACCGCCAACCAGAGACAGTGCGAACACACCTACTTCCGGCCACAGTGCCTCTGTGGCATAAGTTGTGTATATTTCTTGTGTTGTTGCTTTGTAATTAACTTTACACGAGACACGATCCTCCAAGAGTGCCGATCCCGCGATAACTTTATCCTTTAATTCTGTTGAGCGCCTGACTCGAATAACGCTGAGATATTCCTCGGCGGAGTATCGTTTTCCGTTTTGATACCTGTCTCGTTCCTCGAGTAGAGTAATACGTCCTTGGATGTGCTTGCGAAGCGACAGGAATGCCACGTTCAATCCCAGTTGTGTTGAGAGTGGATCCGTCGCATAGAACTCAATTAGTTGGGATGCCGCCTTAATAAAGGCATTGGCAGATATGTCCCGGCCTCCCATCAGGAATCGGAAGTTCGTCGCAACGAGAAACTCCTGCAATGTCCAAGCTCTAGAGAACCATTTCCGACCAATCACCCGGACGGTGTTGATCCAATGGTAATGGTCGCTAATTGAGCTCATAACAAGTGAGACGCCATCGAAAGTGCGTGCCATAGCAGCCAAAGGTTCCGGCGTGGTTGATGCTTGCCCAATCTGGGTTGGCTGCGCGCTACTTACCAGTTCGTCCGGTAAGCTTTCGATGAAGTCGATGGCATTGTTTAACACCATAGTCAACTTCCCTAGCCATATATTAACATAAGCTGCCGACCTGTAGATGTCCACCATGATGGCAAGCTGCGCAATTTTCTCCTCGTGGTCGTTCTGGTTGATGCAAATTTGATCAGCCCAGATGGGCTGCGGCCACTTTCTTCGACGGAATTCCGTCAATGCGTGGTATAAGTTCATCGTGACATGGTATGTTTTCCCATTACAGAGAATTGGCCGCTCTTCCTTCTTCTTATCCTCTATCACATCAAACTTCAACGTGCTCCACTCCGGATCCAAGTCCCATGTATAGGATAACGCCTCAAATACGGGTTCCTTGTCTAGGCTGACTTCGAACACATCGCAGGCGACAACGTCCGTGTCGGCCCCATCGTGGATGCGCACCAACCTGATGGACCTAGGTGTACTCAAGGGAGCATAACGATATTCTTCCTGTAACTTAATCTGTATGTAATATAATCAGCTTCAACCAGTGTCGGACGGTCGTGGCAGCTGCAGGTGTAATTAAATCCGACCTTTTGCTCATTTCGACTCCTCAAAAACTGCTTGCCTCCAAGCGACAATGTCTTCGCAGAGATACTGCTGAACTGATTCTTCCAAGAGCTAGCGTCCTTGGACATAGTTGCATGTAGACTTTTGTCTTTTTATCGAATAGATTTATAGACCGAACCTTGGGCTGGTGCCTACATACATGTATTGACCCCGCCAATTCACACGTGATTGCTAGCCTAGTCCCATTTTAACTAGCACCTTATAATGAAACCGCGCATACCGCGTTCTAGACCGAAACCACACTGGGAATGTATAGATCAGATATGTTCTCACCCCAGTTGATGTGAGAATGCGGACAACTAGACTAAGCCGTTTACACGGTAAATTGTCCCGAGTAGACAGCGGGTTCCTGGTAAGTCGTCTGCATGAGAATTTTTTGTGACATGATAAGCAGCCCAAAAACCCATCTCTCTTGCAATGGAATCTGAATCCTTCCGACAAAAGACAATGAACACAAGAGCACGGCAGATTAGATTGGCTACTATCTTTTCAATTGTGGGTTCTAAAATTCTAAAGACACAGATCCTTCGACGATGAATTGCAAAGGTATCAGATGTACCAGATATATATAAACTAGTCCACAACAAAGCAGAGCTATCATCAAGCCGATATAATGTACAACCAGTATTGTCAAATAAGCTACGTTAAAATATAGCTTGGTGCTTCGAATCCTGATATAGAAATCGTAGTGCGTGTAACGCTACCACATTCCGCCTCTACTCATCACGAAGATCAATACTATATAAAAATAGATGCCAAGACGTTTTCTCCCTTGCTTTACGTTGATCTGGAGGCATTTATACCCATTGCGTACTGGAATAGACTTCGAACTATCCAGGTGGTTGTACTCGCATAATATATATTCTTATCTTTTGTATAAATGCGATCAAATGACTTCCTAGTCTTGCTCGGCAAGTATTTCCAAGGGTACTGATTACGAATACTACACTAGCTTACGAAGAATGCTCCAATAAGTCAGACTCTTAGCCCCCCCTCCCTCTCTCTCTCCCTCTCTCTCTCTCTCCAATAAAATAAATAATTGCAAACACTATACTCGAAACTGTTCAATGATATACCCAAATATGACTGCAAGAGCTCTCAGAACCGAATCTCCACAAAAGTAATGATAGCTATGACGAGTGAAGCAAGACAGGGATAGGACTGCGGCGGATAGACAAGATACTTATGCCAGCCCTGAAGATGTACGTCAACATACAGGTCGAATAGGACAAGGAAGCTGTTAATGTTCTAAATCATAACTGAACTTGCGGATATACATATGAAGGTAAGTAGTAAACATATGGACAAAGACCAAGAGCTCATCTGGGTAGAAGGCCAACGGTTTGCCAGCTGTTTTGCTGAAAATCACGACAAGGCTTCCAATATATCAGCTAATGTCTTTGATGTTATGTTTATGGAGAAAGAGTGATGGTTTGATTAAAAATGTGGATAATATTTGGCGTACCTTGTGAACAAAGCTGGTCGCCATAGCGCGCCAATGATCAAACGAATCAAGTCAGGCCATCATATTAATTTCTTAAGAGGAGAATTTTTGCTCGGATTAATTACCATCCAACCCAGCAAAAATCTCGTCCCAGTTTTTCTCAGTAGGCATGACACCGAGGAAATCATCCCAAATTCCATTCAGTTCAAAGCTAACACTCTCCAGATGTCCTGAAGTTATGAGCCCATTTGAGCTGTTTTCAAATAGCTCTTGAGTCGCCAAGCCACATGCATGATCTGCCCCAGGGACACTACGTTCAGCGTCCACAACTTCGCCCGAATTATACCTAGTAGGGCCATCATTAGCACTATACAGTTCGTTAACTTCCTGAGCCACTGCATGGTCTTCCATTCCCTTTACACGATAACGCTTCAGCACAGCCGTGAGGCCGTGTGTTAGTCTTCCAGCCACCGTCGACTCTTTGCCCGCAGCTGCGAGCAAGCCACGGGCATGTTTCAGTTCCCTGTAAATCTCCTCCATATCAGCATTGGTGTTCTCAGGTTTGCCATCCGATGGGACTTTGGCGATCAGCGCAATAACAGCACAAGCTGTGAACAAGTGGCTAACTACCGTTCCCAACCGATGTATTGGTGGCCCTAAAGGACTCCTATCACGCTGCTGTACTACATTGATACAGGATGTTGTATACCTCTGCTCTTCAAGAGACTTTTCAAGCCAACTCTTTGAAATTCCCAATACGGTTCGCGCCGATTGTAAGCAGATATCTCTTGACTTTTGATATGCATTCTGGTCATGGGCAACATCTACGTCCTTCGAGAAGAGAAGAGGTCTGTGCAATCGCGCTCTTCGTGAGTGAAAACCAAGGTGAATTATGGCACGTTGTAAGAAAAGAAAGTCGGGGGTGCCGGGAGGCATTGGTGCAGTAGTGGCCAGAAAAGGCGGAAACTCAGCTAAAGCATTCTCAAACAAGGAATCCAGTTCCAGGACCTGGTTACAATCAGCGATTTCTACATCGGGCAAACCTGGCTGTCGCGCATCTACGACTGCGCGACAGACCTCCCCAAGCCTGATACGATGAAGGAAACAGCTCATTTGCGTCGGCACCGTAGTCGGATGCGCCCAGCTGCCCCTCGCGGCAGCCAGATCCTCGTCATTAAGATTTCCCGGTTTGGAAACGTTCATTTGGTGGGGGTGTACGGCATATGTTCCATCTAGAGGTCCGCCGTTGAAACCGAGCAACCAGTCGGTAGCTACTACATGCCACCAAAGGCGGCGCTTAATCTCCTTTGTTACGAAATCGTCCGTCGAGTCGTGCCCAGGGCTGTCAGTTAAATGAACACCTATTTCTCGGCACGCAGCAACCGAGGTACTGTGTAGGAACCGGAACTTTGCAGATGATCCTTCTGCGTTGTAAAGAAGCGCCGCTAGAACGGCACGAGCCTGGGCTTCCTCAAGGCAACTGGAACCCGCCCGTTGGCACTTTTCGAGCAAGTCCGATGCTGACTGTCGCCATAGAAACGATGCCTGAGCTGCCGCATGGTCTGATGCAAAGGCATGTTCACAAGCTGTAGCGTTGCTCCAAAAGAAAGCAGTTGTAGCGGAGATGCTGAGAATCAAGGCAGCGTGCGCCGAATTGATTTCGGCATTGCCATTTTGTGCAAGTTGAGAGTAGAACTTTTCGATGATTTTCTCAGCCGAGCTTTTATGTACAATTGGAAGAACATGATAGGCATTGCCGAAGAAATCGTGTAACAATCCCAGGGCTTCTGTTTGGGACACTAACCAAGATGAATGATGTCGCTGTTGTTCGTCGCCTACGTTCCGACCAGTAGCTTTATCAGAGGCAGCATCTGGCTGAAGATTGTAGGCTGAGTCGAGAAACTTGGCCGCACGAAGGTGATCGTGGTCTACGATAAGTGGCGAAGATTGGGTTGAAGCAGCTAATGGCGACACGGGCGCTGTACCCAGCTTGGGCCCAAAGACAGCCTGTTCCAGTGCAGCGAGCCTACTAAGAATGGACGTCTCGAGATTGTTATTACTCCTCTGAGGAAGACCTGGGTTTGGCAATGGTGCGCCGTTGCATTCGATTCCGCGAACTCGACAACTGGAGCATGGGTCTCCGCGGTCGCATTTCAGCTTCTTCCGCCGGCATGAGTCACAGGAAACTTGCGGCTGACGACGCAGAGACCTTGATCCACTAAGGGGCTCTGTTGGCTTGCGTTTCATGCCTTTTTAGCTTGGATTATTGGGTGAGTGACGTTGTTCACGGATCGGGGAGGGCAGAGAGCATGGAGAATCCGAAGGAGCTCCGGCCGGATAATCCGACAAGCACGTGATACACTCACACTTCTGATACTATATATCGCCTCCAGCCGCTGCTTGTTGAAAAGGAAAAAAATAAACAAACCAGGAGGCCAGTTGTAGTCTGCAAAAGCCTATACAGAGCCATCATCTCCAGTGCTTGAGTGCTTTCGCCATGGCTGCCAGTACCGATGCCAGTTCGCCTGCCCACACAAGGTTAGTCTCTGGTCACTTCTATTGTACACTTCATCTACCAATTGCTAAATTCAAAAAGCCTACGATCATGGCTGGCCATAGCAGGAGCTGCGGCTGCGCTCTACTGCACCGTAGGCCTACTTAACGCATTTGGCGTCTTTCAGGAGTATTATATGGCCACCTATCTCCATGGCGAGTCCGCATCAAACATCTCATGGATTGGATCTCTGTCAATCTTTTTACTCTACATTGGTAGCCCTCTCGGCGGCATGCTCGTCGACAAGATTGGCCCCACCATTCCCATGGTCGTCGGTAGTCTGGGCCTCGAGCTGGCTGTGTTCATGACCTCGCTATGCACCCAGTACTGGCAGCTCATGCTGGCTCAGGGACTATTGCTGGGCATCAGCATGTCTCTTGTTTTTTGCCCACCGTTGGGGGTCGTTCTACGCCATATGCCGCATCGCCGTGGTTTGGCTCTGGGTTTGACCATTGGCGGCTCATCCATTGGGGGCGTCATCTGGCCGATCATGCTCGAGCAGCTGCTCGTGCGCGACGGTGTTAGTTTTGGCTGGACATTAAGGGCTGTCGGCTTTAAAATGATTCCGCTACTAGCTTTTGCTTGCTTGACGGTCGTTGAGCCGCCCAAGCCCCGTTTCCAAGCTCCGGCGGTGGCTGCGGATTCTGCTAGTGATTCAACTTTGCGGGACGTTGAGGAACAAATTGATAACAACAACTCGACAAACGATACCAAGAAGAAAGGTGATATGTCCTTCTTGACGAAACCCACTTATGTCTTTCTGTGCCTCGGCCTAGCTGTGGTCTATCTAGGTCTTTTCACGCCACTCTTCTACATCTCGGCATATGCTATTGAAAAGGGACAATCCATATCAACATCTTTCTACATATTGTCAGGAGTCAACGCCTCTTCGTTTTTCGGTCGAGTGGGCGCCGGCCATATTGCTGACAAGTCCGGCCACTACAATCTGTTGATTGTATTCATGCTATTTTCGGGCATCATCGGTATGCTCTGGACCTTGGCTACAAGCCTCCCAGGGATTACCATCTGGGGCTTAGCCTATGGTTTCACCTCAGGGGTATGATCTTCCCTCAATCTTACCAGCATTGCTGTATTGACCCGTCTACCTAGGCTGTATTGAGCCTCCAAAATGCCTGCGCCGGAAAGATCGCTCCGATCAACAGCCAGGGAGCTGCGGTCGGCATCCTCACGGGCTGCCTGTCTATTACGTATGCCATTTCGTTCTCTTCTTGGCCTTCGCAAGCTAACAGCTGTCTTTCTAGAGCTCTAGTCGGAACGCCAATCAGTGGTCAGATTATAACTCATTCGGGATATCTTGCTCTATCCCTCTACACCGGTGCTACACTTCTTGCTGGGGGCGTTTTCCTGGTTCTTGCACGCCTCACACTAGATAGAGACCTGCTTGCACGAATATGAGGTTCTTTTCCTCCTCTTGCGAGGGCCATATTATCTTTGTACTAAACTGCCTGGAAGATGGGAAACTCCCGAGATGTAGCTTCTAGTGCCATGACTCATGACATTCCTTTCTTTACTCTCATAGATTTTAGATGTAATATAATGTAATAATATCCAATGGATTTTTGCAGGGAACAGGCTAACTGAATCCATGTGATAGGAACTAACATATCCGATAACATGCAAATGCAGCTGGAAGGCTCTCTGATCAGCTAAACATCTTTCCACCCGACACAAGTTGTTGTATCGAACTCATACGGAAACGAAATTTCGAAGTTTAGTAGCTTCATTCATTCGGATGGCCTTCTGAAGAGTAAAAGAATCGACTACGTGCATGAAACTTACACGTAGGTCAGTATCTCTTCTGATTGATGCAGAAACACGGGTATCAGAAGAATGGAAGAGAGAACGAATGACCTAGCATTTATTATAGCTACAAGTTTTCCTTCCATACCAATGAACCGATTCTTCATGTGAATGTCTCCATGAAATATCAGGTCCACTTCACCCACTTGACCGACTACCTCTCCAGTCACAATCCATGTATTCAACTGCGTATCACCGCATCGGACTCCTAAACCCCACCCTCCCAAACGTTCCCCCCTTTTTCGGCGTCGTGACTGGTGGCATAGCCCCCATCGTCGCCGCTGCTGCCGCCGCCGCCGCCGCAGCAGCAGCAGCAACGCCACTCTTTTCCGTGCCCTCCCCCGGCTCTGGCGTATCCCTTCCCGTCACCATCTTCCCAGCACCACTACTCCCCGTGCTGCTCGTAGCTGGTGCTCTAAACTTGACCTGGTTGCCTTTGGCGTACACATCGTTCAGCATCGTTTCGAGCACGCCCGCATCCACAAACTCCTCGTACTTTCTCCACAGCTTCAGCGCCGTGGTCGCATCCTCAATAGAATCATGCGTATCCTGCTGAATACTCTCTCTTAGCACGCACCACGCAAGGAACTTGAGATTTAGCTTTCGATGCAGCTCCGGCTTGAAAAACAAATCCACCGTATCCACAACCTGGCGACGGGGGACGTGCATGTTAATAGTGCGGAAGTCGTTAGCCAGGGAGTGGCCGACAAAGACGACGCCGAGGTTGAGCAAGAGCCAGAGTTTCTTGTAGGCGTGCTTGAGGGAGACAAGGGCGTGGCGTGATGTTTCGCGGTTGAGGTCGCCTGGAGAGATGCCAGACCAGGCGGTTAGGTAGTCGACGACGGGCTCCGTGACGGCGATGTAATCGTCGATAAAGGGGAGGCCAGCGCGCTCGCCTTCGCCACGGCAGACAGAGACGCGTGCTAGACCTTTCCGGTCCGGGCGGATCGTTTCGCGCGTGCCGTCGGCTTTCATTTCGATTTCCTCAGCTTGAAGACGAATGAACTCGGCGTCAATTGCTACAGGGTAACCTGGTTTTGGTGGCTCTGTGGCAGGATCAAGGAGTTTAAATTTGTCATCTGGAGGAGCAGGGTTTGAGGACCACCAGCGATACAGTATTCCGGTGTCGAGGTTGTTTTTCCACGAGTCGTCAATTTTGTGCCTGGCGGCTTTCAATTGGAAAGCCAGCACTGAGGGTAATTTCCAACTGGGTTCGAAGCGAAGAGCCTCTTCTTTCGGAATCGGGCGGACTAAGAAGTCGTTGAACAGATGCCATTTATCTTCCGTCGTGCCATCTCTACTCGAAGGAGCCGTGTTCACGGTGGCGACCAGATGTGGCTTCTGGTGTTCGCCACTATTGATATCTGCAACAACTCCAATGAGTTCATAAACCATAATGTCGAATACCCCACGTTGTAAGTGGAGCTTCAGGTCCTGCCCTTCAAAGCAGTAAAATTGGCCCTGATCGACGATGATGCCAATCTCCTGAGGTAGCCAACTTGGTAATGACCAGAGTAATTTGGCTTCATGACTTTGGATTGCTGCATTTAGCATTAGCACTCCAGGTATAGACTGGATGGTCTTCCTTTGGACCATTTGTTGGTAGCGATTGCACTTGTTACACCAGCCTCTTGTTTGATCTTGACGTTCAACGCTCGTTTTTAGAATCTGAGAAAACGTAGGCCGAGGTCCTCGTGCATTCTTCATCACATGTTTCGCCGGATAAACAAGCTCATTGACAAACGTTCTACCTCCTCTGATCGTTTCGTTGTTACATTGCGCGCATCTCATGCTGGCACGTGCTTGCGTTTCCAGTACCTGATCCATAGGAGATGGAGCACTGTGACCTCCTAGCATCTGGCGGAATTCTTCCGATATTTTATCGAGCAGGAAGCGATTGAAGGCTTGTATCATGCTTGTCAGTGCAATGTTTGGCGCGAACTCTTCGAGCAGATTGAGCGACACCGCACTCGAAAGCCCGCTGAAAGTCTTGAGAAAGTTTGACGCCTGGCAATTGAGTCCAGCAGCTTTCTCCAGCATGTCGATGAGGAAGCCCAGCTCGCAAAGGAGGCATGACTCGTACAAGCAAGGCGAAGCTGTGTGGCGCAGGGCCAGGTTGCGAATCATGGGAGTGAAACGAAGCAGCTGCAGGAGAGGATTTGCGTAGGAATTGGTAATGTGTGTCTCCAGGCCAGAGTATTGCGTTTGGTTGTAGTATCTGTAAATGTCAGTCGTTGTGTGCGGAGGTTTGCATAGCACTCACGCGAAATCAAAGTCATCTACTCCAAACTTGCTGTACTTGATCTCTACGTTTCCGTACATTGGCGGCACATCTTTTCTCGTGACATCGTCTAGATGCATATCGGTCAATGTTTCCATGGTCTCAGCCGTCTTTGCATCAATCTCGCCTGACGATTGCGCCGCCCGGGCCTTCTCGCTCAGGAATTTTGGAGCCGTCAGTGAATCATTCGCCCGGTCAGGCTGTCGAGTATCTTCAACCTGATATCTGCGTTTGGTCTTCGGGTTCTTCGCGAAGAAGCCCATGTCCGCCCGAGTCATGCCACTTAAGATAGCGCTGTCGATCTTCGGAGGCGGTGCGCCAACTTCAAACACCATATGGCTAGGCCAACCAGAAAAGAGGTGTTCTTTGTAGTAAGGCATGCCAACCGTATTGAGGGGACTGGACGAATCAGCGAATACCATGAGAGAAAATACTGCAGTACTCACGTATCTAGTGACCAATCCATCGCCGGTGGTGGAACGACTGGATCTGCAAACTCGGTCCCGTTGCTGTATTCTGGGAAGTGAACTTTGGAAGGCGATCCCCACAAGTGGATGTGGCAATTGGAATCTGCAAGTGCGAATGCTTCGCCCGAAGGGGCCATTTCGAGGCCCGTTAAGTAGGAGTCGTATAAGTTTATCTGCCGCAGGTTGGCCGAGTCAGGGTTCATGAGGTCGATGACCTGCATCTGTCCGTTTTGTGACGCGATAAAAGCGGTTGTGGACATTCGCGGGTGCATCCGCACAAATGCTGCACCGGTGTGAAAAGGAATTGGCGGCAGTTGCTTCAGAGTCTTGAGGGAAAAGACATGAGTAAACGGGTCCAGCATAAAGCCGAATTGTTGTCTTGGGGACCAGCCACATGTAGCGAGGAAGTCGCCCTTAGCATCCATATCGCTAATGCTGCCGGTGTGACCCTCAAAGGCTTTCACAACGGTGAGTGAGCCGGAGTCGAGAATGTGAATTCCTCCGCTGCTCGTGGCGGCACAGAGATAGCCTCCGGCGCGTTTCATGATGGTGTACTGAGCGTCGGCAACGAGCTACAAACAGTCAGCAGAGTTTCCATGCATACGCATGGGGTATCCTCACGGTGTCTGCAATGGTTCCTTTCTCCACATCGACCTTGAACATCTTTTCCTGGCACCCTGCGACTAGAATCTCGCGTGTTCCCTTTGACGTGAAGTTCATACATTTGAGTTCCTTGAACTCTGGGTTCCTGCCCACCTTCGATTAGCATATGCCAACTTCACACGATAGGATGTGTAACGTACGTCAGGTGCCACTGCGTGAGGCCGCGGCGTGAGGCATAATGAACGCTGTGTTTCGCGACAGAGAGAACTCCCTTGTCGGTAAAGAGCAATTGTTTTACGGCGCCGGCAGCACCTTCGGCGGGGGCGTGACCGCGGTATGAGGTATAGCGTTCGAGGGCTGGGCCATAGAAGGACGTGATGCGGCCCTACAAAGTGCGTTAGCTGTGGACTTGGGAGAGAAAGTGAGATGCTCACATAGTTGTTGCCGGTCCAGAGCAGTTCCTGCGACTAGAACAAAGATACAATCAGCACGCATCCTTCTTGGTGTCCAGCCGCGGCGGGGGCTTACCGTATCGAACGAAAAGGCGGCTACCTGAGTGGCAGGCTGGTGCGGGCCATGGGGAGGCAACTGGACGATAGCGAGCTGTTCTTGCATCAGCGCAGTCCTTGAATTTGGCGTGGGACCGAGGGGTCGGCAACCAGCCAGATCGAGGGCTCGGGAAGGCTGGGGCTTTCTCACTTCGTCCCAGTCGGCCTCCATGGTAAAGGAAAGATCACCGACTCAGTAAAGGCGAGTAACAGGAGCAGCATGCCTTGGACAGACGCGTCATGGCTCAAGGCGCATTGTGGAGGAGGCGTGAACGCGGAGCTCAGGCGCGCGGGCATCCCACTGCGTGATTGGCGGGGCAGACAAAGCTCCGGCACCGACACCGACACCGACATCTTGAGCCACTCCTCTACACCCCTCCATGCCGCCACCACTTCATGCCGGCTCTCGAGAGGTATTGCACGCATAGCATATATACAAGGACACGCGCCGAATCATCAACGAAGAGGAAGAAGAAGACGCTCTCGGGAGCGATTTTCACCATGTCTGGATGCTATATAGACTCGCAAACACCAGGGTATCGAGCGCCCATGCCAATGCGGAACCGTAACGCCAACACGCCAACCTGTGTGTACTGTAGTAGAGTTAGGTCTCGCGCCCAACCCAGCCTCGAACCATTGTTCCAGGTTCGGGCACCGCAGAGCCTGCCATCAACCCTCCTCCTCCACCTCGTTCATCTCCGCCTCGCGGTCAGCCTTCTTGTCGTAGCGAACGCGCTTCACCGTGTCCGACATGCCAGCACCAGAGCCGGTGAATCCAACTGGTATATGTCAGCGCATGCTTGCCATGATAGACAACGGGCAGAAATAGGTACCTCGGCTATTTGGGTTCGAGCCAAGGCGAAACATGGACTGTTTTTGAGACGCCTGTTTGCCCGCGCCCTTGCTGCTCCACTGTTTCCAATTGTTGACAGCAGCATTAACACGCTTCTGGTTTGGTATCTTTTTACGGTTCGGCACGGCGGGATTGCCGGAAGGTTCTTTCTTAGCCGCCTGTGCGTTTGGATTGGCGCTCGCAGGACCGGAGATGACGAGGGGGGTGGAGGTGACAGGAGCAACGGGAGTTGCTGAGGCAGCTGCAGGCGTGTTCGCGTCTTCCCACTTGCGCTTGTTCTGCAGAGGGCGGATGGCCTCGCGATCGACCGTCATGGTATCGTCGTAGTCGAGGAAGCGCACATGGTACTTGGGAGCCGAAACGGAACCCAGGATTGTCTGGATCTTGGCCTTGTACCACTGCCTGTCGTTCCACTGCGCCTCGCACATGTCTCCTGTGTTGAAGACGACGGCCTTGGCTGCCTCGTTCTTGTCCACTGCCTTCTTGAGCACAGGGTGCTTCTCCGGGTCGAACTTGGGCTTCTTTGCATCGTGGGGAAGCTGTGCCTGCAACGAAGCGAGCTTCTGCTGCAGGGGAGCAAGAGCAGTCTCGAGGGAGGCGATCTGACCCTCGCACTCTTTCTTCAGGCTCAGAGTGGTCTCATCGGTGGGGTTGTTGAAGATCATGTCCTCGGTATCTTTGAGCTACTAAGGTTAGCAGGCGCATACCTAGTCAGCAGCCGCAGCAACAACAGAAGCTAAGGAAGCCATGGAAGCCATGGCGATGTGCAAGAGTGATGTGCAGGGTAGTGTGCGGTGCAATGTATGGTCAAAACAGGAAAGGGTGCACCAACCACGGCAGTCCATTCCTTCAACTGAGTCTCGAGCGGGGTGATGTCCTTCTTGGTAAGCCAGATCTGGTCTTTGAGGTGCTTGACGTCGGGGGTCTTGTCGGCCATGGTGGAGGAGCGTGTGCGGGCTGGGTTGCGGGGTGTGTGGGTGGGTGTGGGTGGCGTGCGATGAAAAGAGCGCGGTCGAAGGCGCGATTGATCCGTTGGCGCGACTTGGGGAGCCGGGGAGCCATGACGAACTGGGGCAGGGCGGTCAACGGCCGCCTGCCTGCACGTGCAGTGCTCCAAGCAGCCTGGCAGCCTGGCAGCCTGGCAGCCTACCCGCTGTCAGGTGATGTCCGCCACACTTACATTCAATGCATGTACATATGTCATGTTGAACATGAACATTGAACACGTGCATGAACGGGCTGAAACGTCACGTGATGTGCCGGCCTTGGACTCCCACCATATACACGTACATACATACATTATATACATTTCACTGTGTGACACTGTGGGACTGGCTCCTGGCTCGCTGATGATGACTCTCTCGTCTGGCTCCTGTCTATGTCGTCAGCATGTGCTGTAGTTGTGCATCTATGCAATTGATTCATGGCTCTCCGATGATGACAGCGGCAGCGAATCAGGCTCGGCCAACTACGGGGCTCCTCTGTTATGCCTGTTGTAGATACCCGTACAGGCCATGCGTCTGATGTGCATCCGGCCGTGGAGGCACAACAAGCGCCATTCGTCACATCCTCATCGGCAGCCGCAACGGAGAAAAAAAAGAGGGCTCTGCGCTGCACTGTCATCAGCCGTATGCAATGACCAAGCGGCCGGTCGAGGCTCCTCACGAGTGCCTGGCAGATCGTTCCCCTTTCCCCCTGCACGTACATACATGTACTCTACTGTCGTGACTGTGCATGTGCGTGCTGCATTGTACCATGGCACAATAGAATATTGTGGCATCCTTCGTCCCTCGCGGCCATGGAATCTTCGCGCGTGCCCCGCCCATGCCGCTTTCGGCCACCGCGCCGCTTTAGCTGCTGAGAAATCACAGCGCCCCCGTCCCACCACTCACAGCCGCCGCCGCCCGACGCTGCCTGCACGCCGCCCTGCGCTCCCTCGACGGGCAGCCAGAGCCAGAGCCAGAGCCAGAGCCAGAGCGGCCAGAGAGCATCGCGTCGCTTTTTGCGCCTCTTCCACGCTTCCACGCTTCCACGCATACCCTCCCTGCCTCAGTCCGATTTTGCCTCGCTCCCCGTCCCCCTCCCCGTCCCCGTCCCCGTCCTCCCTGCGTACGTCACAGAGCATTCTCGGCCACCCGCTCCGTGTGCGCCCTCTCGCTTCCGCACTCAGCCCTACCGCCCGCACCACCCGCGCCTTGACCGCTCGTCCGTCCGCTTCAATCCGACAAGTCACCGCAGACGAGCCTGCGCCTTCGTCTGGTGAGCCTCTCTCTCCCGCCTCCGTCACACCTTCTCCATCCTCCCGCACCCCGGCCCTGCTCCCACAACCCGCCCCATACAGTGGCGAATCCACCGAAACCGAGCCAGGTTGCGGCCGACTGACTCTCCCTCCAGTCCTCGCTCCCCCTCCTCCTTCTCCCCCTTCTCCTCTTCCCCTCCGCCACCGTCACAAAAGACTCCCGCCGCTGGCAATCGGTTACAAGGCGACTGCGGGCACCATAGCGTGGCGCGATTCGGCCTCCACCGGCCTTTCAGCATCCCTTATCGTTCCTCTTTGACCCCGCTCCCACGCCATGGCTGGAACATCGACAAACGACTTCCAGAACGGCGCGCCCTTCTACCTTGACGCCAACCAACAGGACCTACTCCTCGCCGCCCTCGCCTCCAACGCCCAAAACCCAAACGACATCTTCGCTGCCGGCCTGAACAACCTGGACACGAAGCAGGCCATGAATGCCCAGCAGTTTCCGTATTCCGTCGACAACCTCGATCCCAACTACTTCACTTCCCCGCAACAAAGCACCCCAGCCTCGGCCTTCAACAACATCGGTGTCGACGAAAGCCCCTTTGCCGACTTTGACGGCGATAACAGCTTCGATTTTGACAACGCCGACACTGGCGACCTCATGATCGGCGCCCTCCCAGGCGACAGCCCCAGGAGATCCGAAGAGACGGCTGAGAAGCGGAAGAGCCCAGGTGACGATGTCGAGGATCCAGATGGCGGTGGGAAGCGAAGAGAGGGCGAAGACAAGCAGGCGAAGAAACCTGGCAGGAAACCTTTGACATCGGAGCCAACGACTGTATGTCTTCCATGGCACGAGTCGAACGCTTGACTAATTTCGCGCAGAAACGTAAGGCTCAGAACCGCGCTGCCCAGCGAGCTTTCCGGGAGCGCAAGGAGAAGCATCTCAAGGATCTTGAAACAAAAGTGGCCGAGCTGGAAAAGGCGTCGGATGCCGCTAACCACGAAAATGGTCTCCTCCGTGCCCAGGTTCAACGACTCCAGATGGAGTTGCGTGAGTATCGAAAGCGCCTGTCGCTCAACAGCACCGGTGCCAGCCGTTCGCCTTCTCTGATGGGTGGCTTCAGCTCCATGCTGAACAGCAACTCGGCCAACAGCAGCTTCCAGTTCGAGTTCCCCCGTTTCGGAGTCCTCCCTGGCGCTCAACTGCTTGACAATGGCCCTCTCTCCAAAAAGATCTCGTCTGTGTCAACAACTGCCTCCGCACCTCGTCATAACAGCACCGGTAGGAGCGTGAGCCCGAAGGGTAGTTCAACCGCTGGCTCTCCGGACAAGAACGGCGCCAGCCCTGCAGCCAACGGAAACTCGCGGGCAGGAAGCATCAACGGTTTCTTCGGCTTCAGCAATAATTCTACAGCCACTGATCTCTCAAGTATGCAGTCACGTGTTTTCCAGTTCAACAGCGGCTCGTCCACGCATTCGGACTCGCCCTCCGCATCCTCGAATTCTGCCGTCGGTCAGACATCATCTTGCGATACGTCGCCAGAGCCGAGCCACAACTCGCCTAAGAATTTGGATACGATTGCTGATGGATATGTGTGTCATGGGAATTCGGAAGGTGAGATTACCTTCTGCGAGAAGCTCAACATGGCCTGCGGCAACCCCCGCAACCCTATCCCCCGCGCCAAATCACAATCTGACGCGAGACCGTCTCCTGCAGGTGCGACAAAGACTCCTGCCACCGAGCCCAGCTTCGACTTCTTCGCCAATCAGAACGGTGGCCAGTTTGATCCCGCCCTCATGGGTGACTACCGCGAGTCACAGAACGCCATCATTGGCGACGGTGATTTCACAAACGGCTTCTTCAACGACGCTTTCCCCATCGCCGACTACGGTAGCCCGTTCCACTTTGGAGACACGCCAGCTATCCAAAAGCCCAACCCGCTCGAAGAGATTGAGCGCCTGCAGGACGGAGACGACGAGGTTGTACCTGGCGAGGATCCGACGCAGATGCTCAACTGCCACAAGATTTGGTCAGTATCTTAGCGTCAACCTTGAAAAACATGGCTAACTCGCAGTAGGGACAAATTGTCCAGTCGCGCTGACTTCAAGGACGGCACCATCGACATCGACAATCTGTGCTCGGAGCTGCGTGCAAAGGCGCGTTGTTCGGAGAGCGGTGTTGTAGTCGATCACAAGGACGTCGAGGCGGCGCTCAAACGCCTACCCAAGGAGCAGAGGATGTAATGAACGGAAAATTGTAAAGAGAAACGAATTAGCCGCAATTGTACGAAATGCATTGGGCACCAGGTCAGGCGTACTTTTGGGTGGATAGCCTGTTAGATCGACGGGCTGAATGAAGTCTTTTGGTTTTCACGCAAGACACGGTATACTCCTGCGACTTTTTCCCACTCACTCCTTCTGGATTCCTTTCCTTTTCTCCCTACAGGAACTGTAGCTTTTGCATACGCAGTTGACCTTTTTTTTCATGTCTAAGGGATAGCACTCGTTGCAGGCGTAGCACGTGAGATCGACCGGATGGGTCGGATTATCTTTGCGGCTTTCGTCTTTTGTAAGGCATCTTTCTTTTTTTATCACGCAAGGCGATGGAAATGTAAATGCGTTGACAGGGAATACCTACTGCTATGTCTGCTGACGGAGAATCAATGTTATGTGTGCTTTTCTCTCAAAATAGAGCTACATGACGTGAATGTGGAAAAATTGTGATTGGATGCAGTTGCGCGCGGAGACTCTTGAGATGTTGTGAGGTACGAGATACGATCCAAGCCTACCTTCTTTTGCACGTGCCATTAATCATACCTTCTGTGTGGTGGTTTTGCACATACAGATCGTGGCGAGGAAGTGAGTGAGGTGATACCGATATCCAGTACTTTTCGAGGTTGGAACCGTGAAACTCAACAGATATACATTGCGATGATCGATCCAACCTCAAGGCGTTATTTTCGTCTATCTTGCATAAACTAATCTAAGAGGAGTTCCTTTGCTCGCTCGCACGGAGTGGTGGAGGACAAGCCCATGGGCCACTCCATGAACCATATTTATATCCAGCACGATACAATAGCACACACCAGGTGGCCAGTGTATTCTGTCCAAGCATCCTCCGGCTGCATCATGAAGCCTCTGCGGCATCAGGCATCTCTCCCATCTCCCCAATGACGCTCTTGAGTATCTCTGGCACTATAACGGCAGCATCGCCCTGGAAGAACCAATCGCCCTCCCTGAGCCCGCGGGCAGGCATGTCATTTTTGTCCATATTCACAACGGCCACCTTTGCGCCTTTGTACCGTGCCTGATCGACATAACCGGCGGCAGGATAGACTTTTGCGCTCGTCCCAATGACCATGATGAGATCGATGTGGGCTTCCTTGAGGAGCCAGTCCTCGATGTCGCCGAGGACCTTTTCGGGCAGCATCTCATTGAACCAGACAACACCGGGACGCAGCAGGCCGCGCTTGCACTGGGGGCATTGAGGCAGATGTTTGAAGGAGAGGTCTGGGATGGGCACGTTCTCATCCGAGATGTCGAGTTCGCGGGAGGCGAGGGCTTGCGTGGTGGTGGGGTCTTGTTCTTCCTGGGTGTCAGTGGATGTGGGGATCGCGAGGGCGGGGACGATGGGGTCGGTGTAGTTGTTCCTTTCGAAGTACTTGCAGAAGAAGTCTGAGCATTTGACGTCGAAGAGGGAGCCGTGGAGGAGCTTGAGGGAGGACTCTGGATGGTTGGCGCGGGGCGAGAGGCCTGGGGAGAGGTCGTTAGCATGGCGTGGGAAGAATGGCAAGGTGGGGCTTGCACACACCATCTACGTTCTGGCTCAGCGTCATGAAGCCCTCTTTCTTGCGTGCCAGCTCGGCGAGGGCGTAGTGGGCGGGGTTGGGCTTCGCTTTCAGGGCCATGTGGCGGCGGTAGCTGTAGAACTGCCACACGAGGCCCGGGTTGGCGGCGAAGGCCTCTGGCGTGGCCAGCTGTGTGGCATCGTGGGTGCGCCAGAGACCACCAGCGCCTCGGAAGGTGGGCAGGCCGGAGGAGGCAGACAGGCCGGCGCCGAGCAGGGCGAGGATGCGGGTGGACTTGTTGAGGTGTTCCTGGAAAGAGGCGAGGTCGGCGGCAGGCACTGCGCTGGAGCTCGACCTGGAGCTGGGTCCGGCGGTCGCCGAGGCCATTCTGCGGCAGATGCGGACGAGGGGCGACAGGGCGACGGTGTGGAGCGAGAACGTGGGTTTCTCTGTAACATGTATGCGTGTGTGCGTGCTGGACAGGCAAGGCAGCAGTGGATGGAGCGCTACGGCAAGCGGGAGCCTGCGAAAGGGGAGCGAGGGGGGGCGAGGGGGAGCGAGGGGGACGAGGGGGAGGGGGAGGGAGCTTGGGCCCGCGGCTGGCT
>Ga0247757_10000306_pt1 | contig 41283 bp, 43 predicted proteins | sample UWRJL126311R4_FD_180929 | JGI IMG/M metagenome (GOLD analysis project Ga0247757, IMG submission 180929) | Plant litter microbial communities from Arlington Agricultural Research Station in Wisconsin, United States - UWRJ-L126-311R-4 | ecosystem: Environmental > Terrestrial > Plant litter >... | reverse complement strand
GCCGATCAGCGGTTCGGGTCGACGGCGCGGCGCGCGGCGATCCTGGCCGCGGTGGTGTGCGTGCTGACGCTGACCATCGCCGGGCCGGTACGCACCTACTTCGGGCAGCGCACCGAGATGAAGCAGTTGGAGGCCTCGGAGTCCCAGCTGCGCGACCAGATCGCCGACCTGGAGGCGCAGAAGGCGAAGCTGGCCGACCCGGTGTTCATCGCGGCGCAGGCCCGGGAGCGGCTCGGCTTCGTGATGCCCGGCGAGATTCCCTATCAGGTGCAGCTGCCCCCGGGCGCCGCGCAGCCCGGTGCCGCGCCGCAGGGGCAGACCCCGGTGGCCGGGACCGACCCCTGGTACACCGCGCTGTGGCACACCATTGCCGATGCGCCGCACAACCTTTCGCCCACATCTCCTGTCCCGCCGCCCGTCCCGGCCCCCGCCCCTGCGCCCCCTCCGCAGCCCGGTGGTTGAGCACAGGGACCTCGAGATCGTCGCGCGGCAGCTGGGCCGGGAACCGCGCGGAGTGCTCGAGATCGCCTACCGCTGCCCCGACGGGGATCCGGCCGTGGTGAAGACGGCGCCGAGGCTACCCGACGGCACCCCGTTCCCGACGCTGTACTACCTGACCCACCCGGTGCTCACGGCCGCCGCGAGCCGTCTGGAGTCCTCGGGGTTGATGCGCGACATGACCGAGCGGCTCGCGCACGATCCCGACCTGGCCGCCGCATACCGCCGCGCGCACGAGTCGTATCTGGCCGAACGGGATGCCATCGAGTCGCTGCACACCACCTTCACCGGCGGCGGCATGCCCGACCGGGTGAAGTGTCTGCACGTGGTGATCGCGCACGCGCTGGCCAAAGGGCCTGGGGTGAACCCGTTCGGCGACGAGGCGCTGGCGCTGTTGGCGACCGAACCCGCGATGGCGGGCATTCTCGATCCGGAGGTGTGGACAGCGTGAGCAGGGTGGCCGCCGTCGATTGCGGCACCAATTCGATCCGGCTGCTGATCGCCGACCTGGACGACGGCCGGCTGGTCGACGTGCACCGCGAGATGCGGATCGTCCGGTTGGGGCAGGGTGTGGACGCGACCGGAGAGTTCGCTCCCGACGCGCTGGCCCGCACCCGGGCGGCTCTGGCCGCCTACGCGGAGACGATGCGCGCGCACGGTGTGACCGCCGTGCGGATGGTGGCGACGTCGGCGGCGCGCGATGTCGGCAACCGCGACGAGTTCTTCGCGATGACGGCCGACGTGCTGGGTGCGGTGGTGCCGGGCGCGGTGGCCGAGGTGATCAGCGGAACCGAGGAGGCGCAGCTGTCGTTCCGCGGTGCCGTCGGCGAATTGGATCCGGCCGCAGCACCTTTCGTGGTGGTCGATCTCGGCGGCGGTTCCACCGAGCTGGTGCTCGGATCCGGCGGGGACACCGGCGTGACCGCGGCGTACTCGGCCGACATCGGCTGTGTCCGGCTGACCGAACGCTGCCTGCACTCCGACCCGCCGACCGCCGAGGAGATCGCCGCCGCCCGCACCGTGGTGCGCGATGCCCTGGCGCCCGCCCTGCAGACCGTGCCCGTCGAAGGCGCCCGCACGTGGGTCGGGGTGGCCGGGACCATGACCACCCTGGCCGCGCTGGCGCAACAGATGACGACCTACGACTCGGACGCGATCCACCTGTCGGCGGTGCGGTTCGATGCGCTGCTGCCGGTGTGTGCCGACCTGCTGGGGATGACGCGCGCGCAGCGGGCGGCACTGGGTCCCATGCACGAAGGCCGGGTCGACGTCATCGGCGGCGGGGCGCTGGTCGTGCAGGAACTCGCGGCGGTGCTGGGGGAGCGGGCGGGCATCGACACCCTGGTGGTCAGCGAGCACGACATCCTCGACGGGATCGCTCTGTCGATCGGGTGAGCGCTGTCGCTGGGCTGACGGGTCAGTGGCTGGCGGCCCGGCGCATCCGCGGCCGTCGTTTCGTCGGGTCGTGCTGGCCGGCCAGGGTGACGGCCAGGATCACCATCACCGCCCCGAGGATGCCGTGCAGCCAGTTGTCCGCGCTGTTGAGCGGAATCACGTGGGCGTTGCTGCCGTGCTCGACCAGGATCCCGTAGAGCCACAGTGCCAGGTAGATCGCTCCACCGGCGACCAGGTAGGCGCGGGCCCAGGCATAGCTGCGGGATCCGGCGAAGCCGGCGATTCCGACGACCACGTGCACGGTGTTCAGCAGAACCGACACCAGGAAGACCCCGAACAACAGGGCACCGGACTGCTGCCCCGCCCACCGCATCTCGGCGAGACCCGAGGTCACGCCGGGGACGAAGCCGAGCACGCCGAACACCGTCAGCGCGACAGCCACGATCAGCGCGGCACCCTGTACCGCCATGTATTTCGGAGCGCGCTCCATGGGGCCTCCCTCCACGCCGTGGTAATTGACGTGTGCGCTGGACATCTGAGAGAGGTACCCATCGAGGGCCGTGGTCTACACCTCGGCCCCTCAGGCCGGCCTGGCGGGTCAGGACCGCAGTATCGGCGCCAGCTTGTCGAGCACCGTCGGGTCCTCGATCGTCGAGGGCACCGGCTCGTCTCGGCCGGCGGCCAGCCCGCGCATGGTCTTGCGCAGGATCTTGCCCGACCGGGTCTTGGGCAGGGCGGGCACGACGTCGACGAGGCGGAATGAGGCCACCGCGCCGATCTCGTCGCGCACCAACTGCACCAGCTCCTCGGCGAGCCCCTCGGGCGAGGCGCCCGCCTTGAGGACCACCAGCCCGCGCGGCGCCTGGCCCTTGATCTCGTCCGGCACGCCGATCACCGCGCATTCGGCCACCGCCGGGTGGGTCGCCAGCACCTCTTCGATCGCCCCGGTCGACAGCCGGTGCCCGGCGACGTTGATGACGTCGTCGATGCGCCCCATCACGAACAGGTAGCCGTCCTCGTCGAGGTGGCCGCCGTCGCCGGTGAGGTAGTGACCCGGGTACTCCGACAGGTAGGACGACTGGTAGCGCTCCTCGGCGTTCCACAGCGTCGGCAACGTGCCCGGCGGCAGCGGCAACCGGATGGCGATCGCCCCTTCCTGCCCGGTGGCGGACTCCGAACCGTCTTCGCGCAGGATGCGCACGTCATATCCGGGCATCGGCACCGTGGGCGACCCCGGCTTGATCGGAAACGCTTGCACCCCCATCGGATTCGCGGCGATCGCCCAACCCGTCTCGGTCTGCCACCAGTGGTCGACCACTGGGACGCCGAGGTGGTCGGCCGCCCAGTGGTAGGTGTCGGGATCGAGGCGCTCCCCGGCGAGGAAGAGGTAGGCGAGGCAGGACAGATCGTAGTCGGCGAGATACTTGCCCTCGGGGTCCTCTTTGCGGATCGCACGGATCGCGGTGGGTGCGGTGAACAGCGCCTTGACGCCGTGTTCGGAGATCACCCGCCAGAACGCGCCCGGGTCGGGTGTGCCGACGGGTTTGCCTTCGTAGAGCACCGTCGTGGCGCCGAGAAGCAGTGGCGCATAGACGATGTAGGAGTGGCCGACCACCCAGCCGACATCGCTGGCTGCCCAGAACACGTCGCCGGGGGCGATGTCGTAGACGTGGCGCATGCTCCACAGCAGCGCCACCGCATGGCCGCCGTTGTCGCGCACGATGCCCTTGGGTTTCCCGGTGGTGCCCGAGGTGTAGAGCACGTACAACGGGTCGGTGGCGGCGACGGGGACCGGGTCGACGGGGCTCGCCGTCGCCATCACATCGGCCCAGTCCACGTCGCGCCCCTCGACCAGCTCGCAGCGGTGCCGATCTCGTTGCACCACAACGCAATGCGCAGGCGGATGGGAGGTCATGCCGATTGCCGCGTCGAGCATCGGCTTGTAGTCGACGACGCGGGTCGGCTCGATGCCGCACGACGCGGAGACGATCACCTTCGGCTGCACGTCGTCGATGCGCACGGCCAGTTCGTGCGGCGCGAACCCGCCGAACACCACCGAGTGCACCGCGCCCAGCCGGGCGCAGGCGAGCATCGCGATGACCGCCTCGGGGATCATCGGCATGTAGATGACGACGCGGTCACCGCGCTCGACGCCGAGGTCGCGCAACGCGCCGGCGAACCGCGCCGTCTCGTCGCGCAGTTCCCGGTAGGTGTACGTGCGGCGGGTGTCGGTGACGGCGGAGTCGTAGATGAGCGCGGCCTGTTCGCCGCGGCCGCCGTCGACGTGCCGGTCCAGCGCGTTGGCGCAGGTGTTCAGCTCGGCGTCGGGGAACCAGCGGAAGAACGGCGGCCGGCTGTCGTCGAGGACGCGCCGCGGAGCCCGGGTCCAGGTCACGGCGTCGGCGGCCTCGGCCCAGAACGCGGTCGGATCGGTGATGCTGGCGTCGAAGAGGTCGCGATACCCAGGCATACCAGCACCGTAGACCCTCGCCGTTAGTCTCAGGGGCATGACCAACCAACCCCCGCCGATCGAGGGCGTCCGCCGCAAGCACGTCACCGCGCGGGGGGTGCGGTTCCACGTCACCGAGGCGGGCCCGGAGGACGGCAGGCCGGTGCTCGCGCTGCACGGCTGGCCGCAGCACCACTGGGTGTACCGCGATCTGCTGGCCGACCCACCCCCCGGTTTGCGCATCATCGCCCCCGATCTGCCCGGTTACGGATGGTCCGGGCCCGCGCCGCACGACTGGGCCAAAGAGGACGTGGTCACCGATCTGATCGCGCTCATGGACGAGTTGGGGCTGGCGCATGTGCTGCTCGTCGGCCACGACTGGGGTGGCTACATCGGCCACCTGCTGACCCTGCGGGTGCCCGAGCGCATCGACGGATATCTGGTGCTCAACATCCCGCACCCGTGGGTGACGGCCAAGGCGCTGGCGCCGCACCTGTGGCGGTTCCTGCTCTATCAGCCGTTCGTCGCATCGATCGGGGTGCCGCTGCTGAGGCGCACGCCCTATCTGGAGCGGGTGATCTTCCGGGTGGCCGCGCCGACGCTGGACCGCCGCACGGCCAAGGTGTACGCCGACGCGTTCCGCGACCCGATGGTGGCCCGCACCGCACGTGACACGTACCGGACGTTCCTGCTGCGCGAGGCGCGCGACGGCGCCCGCCGGCCCGAACGGCGCCGTTCCACGGTGCCGACGCGGGCCGTGTTCGGCCGCAACGACACCGCGATCCATCCGGCACTGGCCGCGGCCGAGACCGCCCGCGCCGACGACTACACCCTCGAGGTGGTCGACAGTGGTCACTTCATCCTCGACGAGCGCCCGGAACTGGTGCGCGCGAGGCTGATCGACCTGGCCGATGAGGTAGCCGCGCAAACGTGACGCGCCTTTGCGTCAAGATGTCGCAAGGATCTCCGACGGTGAACCCTGCGCGGAGTAGACCGATTGCATGGCAGTTCTCGACGTCCCCTTACCCGTCCATCGTCTTCCCTCGTCGATCAGGTGCGTCCGGCGCATCCTGCCGACGGCCGCGTGCAGCATTCCCGCCCAGGCGCTGCGTGATCCTTCGGTAGCCGCATGGGTCGGCGCGCACGGTGTCGCCGTGAACGGCTGCGACGAGGCCGATCTGGATCTGATCGGCGGGACGGGGATCCGCCCCGAGCATGTGGTGGTGCGGTGCGGTGCGACGACCCCGACGATTCGGCGCGCTCTGGAGGCCGGCGTCCGCAGGTTCATCGTCTCGACCGACCGGCACGTCGATGTGCTGGCCACCAGCGGTTACCACGACGTGTCGGTGTTCCTGCACGACCGCGGGCCTGCGGTCATCGGCGAGCGCCGGTTGAACGTGATCGGATTGCATTGCGACGTCGACGATTCCACTGGGACCTTGGAGTGGGGGGTGGCTGCCGAGCAGATGCTCTGCCGGATGTCGACGTACCGGACCTGTGGGCTGCAGCTGTCACGTATCAGCCTCAGCGGAGGCACGTCCGCCGAGTGGATCTACGGGCGGGAGACCAGCCGCGCCGTCGCGACGGCGATCGACGACGCCGTGACCGATGGCTGCGCGAGGTGGCGGCTGCCCCGTCCCGCGGTGCTGATCGGGCCACAGCGCACGTAGTTCAGCGAGCGACCAGGGTTCAGCGAGCGACCAGGCCGGCCGCCCGAGCCTCGGACAGCGTGTTCTCCCAAGCGCATTCGCCGACGGTGAACACCACGAGCGCGACGACGAGAGCCACCGAACTCACCGCCCACGAGATCACCGGGTTACCTATCTGCGCGGCCGCCAGCAGCATCGCGACCAGGCTGGCCGGCAATGCGACGAGGGCTGCGACCGCCGGCAGCCGGGGGTGGGTCGTGTGAGCCATGTCTCCACGATCCGGACGTCAGCTGAGAACTGGTTCGCGCCGAGGTGTGGAAACGCCAAGAATCGCGGGGTCAGCCGGGCGGCGGCTCGTTGGTGATGGCCTGGTAGCCGCGCGCTCCAGCGCGCTGCAAACTGGCTCGGACCAAGCCGACGATCAGCCCCTGGATGGCACCAGCGATCAACACCGACGAGGTCGAGTAGCTCAGGTCCTTCGGGTCCGGCGGCTCGGGATCATTCTGGCCGACCCGCTTCCACAACTGACCGAAGATCTGGCCCGCAAGCAACCCGCCGCCGACGCCGGTGACCACCGACAGCGGCGTGTACAGCTTTCTGGACAGTCTGCTCATGGCGCCTCCCGCCCGGACGTGTACCCGAGTGGCCCATCACCAAACCCGGTACGCCATGGCGGGCCGGGTGCCAAGATCGGACAGTGGATGCGCAACGTCTCCCCGATGGGGGGGATCGGCAGGAGACCGGAACCGAACGGCTGGACCGCAATTGGGCCAGCCTGCTGCAGGAGCTACGAGTGGTGCAGACCGGGGTGCAGCTGCTGACCGGGTTTTTGCTGACCCTGCCGTTCCAGCAGCGCTTCGAGACGCTCGACGCGTCCATGCAGACCGTCTACCTGGCGACGGTCTGCGCGGCGGTGCTCTCCACGGCGTTGTTGATCGCCCCGGTGGGCATGCACCGGGTTTTGTTCCGCAGGCACCGCCTCGACACCCTGGTGACCGCCGCGCACCGCTGCGCCTATTCCGGTCTGCTGTTGCTCGGCCTCGCGGTGACGGGAATGACGGTCATCATCTTCGACTCCGTGGCCGGGCTGACGGCGGCGCTGATCGCGGGCGGGTGCGCGCTCGTGTTGTTCACCGGCTTCTGGATCGTGTTGCCCATCAGTCTGCGGATCGCCGGCCCGTCAGGGTGAATTGCGTTGCGCCCGGACCGGTGTCGATGCCCGTTTGAAGCGTCTGCCCGCGGGTACCGCAGGCAGGTATGAAGGCAGTCACCTGGCACGGTCGTCGCGATGTGCGCGTCGACACCATCGCCGACCCCGCGATCGAAGAACCGACCGACGCGATCATCGAGGTCACGTCCACCAACATCTGCGGATCCGACCTGCACCTCTACGAGGTGCTCGGCGCGTTCATGCACGCTGGCGACGTCCTCGGCCACGAGGCGATGGGCGTCGTCCGGGAGGTGGGTTCGGGCGTCGGCGACCTGTCGGTCGGTGACCGGGTCGTGGTGCCGTTCCAGATCTCCTGCGGGCACTGCTTCATGTGCGACCAGCAGCTCTACACGCAGTGCGAAACCACCCAGGTCCGCGACCAGGGTATGGGTGCCGCCCTGTTCGGCTACTCCGAGCTCTACGGCCAGGTCCCCGGCGGGCAGGCCGAATACCTTCGCATCCCGCAGGCGCAGTTCACCCACATCAAAGTGCCTGACGGGCCGCCGGATTCGCGGTTCGTGTACCTGTCCGACGTGTTGCCCACCGCATGGCAGGGGGTCGCATACGCGGGCATCCCAGACGGCGGCTCGGTCACCGTGCTGGGTCTCGGGCCGATCGGCGACATGGCCGCCCGCATCGCCACGCATCTGGGCCACCGGGTGATCGCGGTCGACCGGGTGACCGAGCGGCTCGCCCGCGCGACGGCGCGGGGAATCGAGACGATCGACCTAAGAGACCTCAACGGCTCGGTCGGCGACGCAGTACGCGACCTGACCGACGGCCGTGGCACCGACGCGGTGATCGACGCGGTGGGCATGGAGGCGCACGGCTCACCGGTGGCGCAGGCGGCCCAGACGGCCGCGGCGTTCCTGCCCGACTTCGTCGCCAAACCCTTCATGCAGAAGGCCGGGGTGGACCGTCTCGGCGCGCTGTACTCGGCGATCGACTGCGTGCGCCGGGGCGGCACGATCTCGCTGAGCGGGGTGTACGGCGGTGCGGCCGATCCGCTGCCACTACTGACCATGTTCGACAAGCAGTTGCAGCTGCGGATGGGGCAGGCCAATGTCAAGAAGTGGGTGGACGACATCATGCCGCTGCTCACCGATGACGACCCGCTCGGCGTCGACAGTTTCGCCACGCACGTGCTGCCGCTCGACCAGGCCCCGCACGCCTACCAGATCTTCCAGAAGAAGCAGGACGGTGCGGTCAAGGTCATGCTGCAACCCTGACCGCCCGCCGGGCGTTCCGCGGGTAGACGTTTGGCCGTTGAATCCGGCGGAAAACCTCTCCCCAGAACATTCAGTCCGAGGAGGTCAGTCCATGCCGAACTCGTCGATCAAGAACGAGAAAATGTATGAGGATCTTCGACGCGAAGGCAATTCCAAGGAGAAAGCGGCCCGCATCTCCAATGCCGCGGCGGCGCGGGGCACGTCGTCGGTGGCCCGCAAGGGCGGCAGGTCAGGGTCGTACGACGACTGGAGCGTCGACGAGCTGAAGCAGCGAGCCAAAGAGCTTGGGTTGTCCGGCTATTCGCGTCTCACCAAAGGCAAGCTCATCGAGGAGCTGCGCAGTCACTGAGCTGTCGGCTCGGCGTTCATCAACGCCTGAGTGAGGCGGGCTGCTGCGGGGGTCTGTCCAGCAGCCGGTGCGGCGAGGTAGACCTGCCACTGCGTTGTTTCGGCCAGTGGCACAGAACGCAGGTGCGGGAAGCGGCGCGCCTCCGACACCGGCATGAACGCGGTGCCCAGTCCGTTGCCGACGAGATCGGCGATGACCGGGAAGCCGACCGGTACCTCGTACAGGGTGCGCGCGTCCACTCCGGCGGAGCGGAAAGCATCGTCGATCAAGCGCCGCAATCCGAAACCCGGCGGGAACCCGGTCAGATCCTCGCCCGCGAGACCGGCGAGCGACACACGCGTCGCCCCAGCCAGTCGGTGGTCGGGGCGGCAGACGAAGGTCAGCGGTTCCTCGAACAGCAGACGCATCTGGAGCTGGGGCGGAAACCGGTCGGGCACCGACACCAGCGCCACGTCCAGTGATCCATCGATGAGCGCGGTCAGGTAGTTGGCCGTGCCGGTTTGGCTGAGCCGCAACCGAAGCCGCACCAGCGGGTGGTCACGGTGGAAGTCGCCGAGAGCGCGTGCCACATCCAACGGTCCATAGGAGATCAGCGCACCAAATTCGACGGTCCCCATGAGAGAACCGTGGAATTCGCCGACCGAGTCCAGCGCGGCACGGCCGGCCCGCAACACCTCGTCGGCGTGCACGCGAAACCGCTCACCCGCCGGGGTGAGCCGGATCTGCTGGCGGGACCGGTCGAAGAGGGCGACACCGAGTTCGCGCTCCAGCTTCGCGACCGACGTCGACAGCGCCGATTGCACGACGTGGGCGCGGTCCGCGGCGCGGGTGAAGCTCATTTCCGCGGCCACGGCGAGGAAGTGTTCGAGCTGCCGGAACTCCACCCCGCCAGACTATCTACCAAGCAGATCGAACATATCGAATTTGATCGTTGGACGTGATGGTGCGACGCGTCTCCAATGGAGTGCATGGACCACGCGCAACCTCGGCCGACGAGCGGCCTGTCCCGACGGCGCCTCCTCGTGGGCGCGGCCGCGGGGGCCGCCGCGCTGGCGGCATCGACGTCCCCGCCTGCCGCCGGGGCGCCACCGGCCGCACCGGTCGATTCCCTGGGTGCGGTCCGGCAGATCGCCGCCGGTGACCTCGACGTCGGATACGTCGACATGGGTCCACGGGACGGCCGGCCCGTCATCCTGCTGCACGGGTGGCCGTATGACATCAACAGCTACGCCGGCGTCGCGGCGATCCTGACCGCCCGGGGCTACCGCGTCATCGTCCCGCACCTGCGCGGCTTCGGCACCACCCGCTTCCGCTCACCGAGCACCATGCGGAACGGGCAGCAGGCCGCGCTCGCTCACGATGTCGTCGACCTGATGGACGCGTTGCGCATTCCGACTGCGATCCTCGGCGGATACGACTGGGGCGGCCGCACGGCCAATGTCGTTGCGGCGCTGTGGCCGAGGCGATGCGCCGGGTTGGTCGCGGTGAGCGGCTACATCATCGTCGACCGCGACGCCAACCTGATGCCGTTGCGCCCGCAGGCGGAGTACGGCTGGTGGTACCAGTACTACTTCGCCACCGCCCGCGGTGAGCTCGGCTACCGGCAGAACACCGCGGAGTTCAACGAGCTGATCTGGCGAAATGCCTCCCCGCTCTGGCACTTCGACGACGCCACCTACCTCCGGAGTGCGGCGGCGTTCGACAATCCCGACCACGTCGACGTCGTCATCCACAACTACCGGTGGCGGCTGAGCCTGGCCGACGGGGAAGCCCGCTACGACGCCGACGAACGCAGGTTGGCCGACAAGCCGGTCATCACCGTGCCGACGATCACCATCGCCTCGGACTTCGACGGGCCCGCCAAGGACGGCACCCCGTATCGCGGGCGCTACGTCGGGCCCTATCACCACCGCGTGCTCGACGGCATCGGGCACAACGTGCCGCAGGAAGCACCCCACGAATTCGCGTCGGCGATCGTCGACGTCACCACCTGAAACGAGGACACCCATGACCATCACATCCACCCCACTGGCCGGACGCACCGCCCTGGTCACCGGGTCCACCTCGGGCCTCGGCGCCGGCATCGCCGCCGCGCTCGCGGCAGCGGGCGCACACGTCGTCGTCTCCGGACGCACCCGCACCCGCGGGGAGGCGGTGGTCGCGGACATCGAATCCCGCGGCAGCCGTGCCGATTTCGTGGCCGTCGACTTCTCCCAGGGCCCGCGGGCCGTGACCGAGTTGGCCGCCCGCGCGGTCGACGTGGTCGGCGGGACCCTCGACATCCTCGTCAACAACGTTGCGACCCTGGTGTTTCCGGCGCCCACCGCCGACGTGACCGCCGAGGAGATCGACGCCGCGTTCGCGGTCAGCGTGACCACCCCGTTTCTGCTGACGGGGCTGCTGGCGCCGAAGATGGCCGAGCGCGGCGACGGGGCGGTCGTCAACATCGGATCCATCAGCGGCACCGCCGGGGCGGCCGGCTCGGCGCTCTACGGGGCCACCAAGGCGAGCGTGCACATGTTGACCAAGGCGTGGGCGGCCGAATTCGGGCCGTCGGGTGTGCGGGTGAACGCCGTGGCGCCGGGCCCGATCGCCACCGAGCGGGTCGCGGAGTTCGGCGAGGCCCTCACGCCGATCCTGGCGCGTGTACCATCCCAGCGGATGAGTACAGTCGACGAAGTGGCTTCTGCCGTAATCTTTCTCGCGGGTCCGGGTGCGGCCAACATCCACGGCGCGATCCTGGCCGTCGATGGCGGATTGGCAGCGGTGTAGCCGATGATCTTCGGTTACCAGCCGGTCTCCGACGCCGTCGCGCGCCTCTTTGCTGCGATCGTCAACCCCGCTCCGAAGCCCGGCGTGCGCTTCACCGACATCGTCGGCCGGACGTCGCTGACATCCATCCCCACCCGGCACGGTGCGGTCGAGGCGACGGTGTACCGGCCGGCCCCTGAGGTCGGCAACCCGGGTGTCTACGTCAACATCCACGGCGGCGGATTCGTGGTCGGGCACCGCGAGCAGGATGACCCCTGGTGCCGATACCTGGCCGCCGCCGCGGGCGTGGTGGTCGTCAACATCGACTACGCGCTCGCCCCCGGCCACCGCTTCCCCGTTCCTGCCGAGCAGGCCTACGACGTCGTCTGCTGGGCCGCCGAGGATGCTCGGGACTGGGATGGCAATCGGTTGTCCGTGGGCGGCCAGAGCGCGGGCGGGAACCTGGCGGCCGCGGCGGCCCGGCAGGCTCTCGAGCACGGCGGGCCGAACATCGCCCTGCAGGTGCTGCACTACCCGCCGCTGGAGCTGGTCACCCCGCTGCGAGACAAGTCCTCTGCGCTCGGCGCCAAGGCGGTGTTGAAGCCGTGGATGGGCGAGGTGTTCGACAACGCCTACGTGCCCGATGCCGCGCAGCGCCGTGACCGTCTGGTGTCACCGGTGTGGGGCACCAATGCCGATGGCATCGCGGGCATCGCGCCCGCCGTGGTGGTGACCGCCGAGTTCGACCGGTTGCGCGACGAGGCCCACCAGTACGCCGAAAAGCTTTCGGCTGTGGGCGCTTTGGCCGAGTACATCGAGGTGCCCCACGTGGACCACGGGTACAACATCATGACCGACGCTGCCGACATCACCGAAAGCATCTACGCCCGCATGGCCGCCCATGTGGCGCGCGTGACGGGCTAGCTAGTCCTGCTGGGCCCGCGCCTCGGCGCCCGACTCCTCGGTGTCGATGTCGTCGTCCGACCCGGCGCGCCCGACGTAGGGGCCGTCGGCCTGATCGTCGTCGCCCTCACTCGCACGCGAGCCGGCCACTTTCGGGTCGGCGTCGACGTCGGATTCGGCCTTCTCGGCGTCCGGATTGCTCATCGGTCCTCCTGTGTTGGTGTGCACCGCATGCCCCGAGGGTCCCGGTTCAAACCGCGTCGGCACCCGCCCGGGATCGGTGACTGAGTTGTGACCTCCGTCGGCGGACCGTTTGGTGGGTGGCCTCTCGGGTAAGGCTCGATCATGGCCGAAAGCAACGACCCCCTGCTCCCGCAGGGTCGATCGGCACCGATGCCGCAGTCGCCCACAGCGTGGCGCATCCGGCGCGGGTACCGCGGCAGCCGCCGCAACCTGCCCCCGGAGTGACCGCCAGGACGACGAGAGGAGCGCACATGCCCAACACATCCAGAGACCCCGTCGACCACTCCCGCACCACCCGCCAGCACGCCGGCGAGACGATGAAGGCCGGGGTGAACGCACCCGGTCTGATCGGTGTGGCGCTCGGCATCCTCGCGTTGGTGGTGGGCCTGTTCTCGTTCGCCAACGGGTCCCGCACGACCGGGGTGATCGCGATTGCCGCCGCGGTCGTGATCGCCGGAGCGGGCTTCGCGTGGCTGGCCCTCCGCCACCGCAAAGTGCAACGGCAGCAAGTCGATTGGCACCGGGACAATCCCGACGCGCATTACGAGCCGCCGACCAGCTAGCGGCCCGCAGTGAAGCGCTGCAGGAAGCGCTGGGTCCGCTCTCCGCGGGGCGAGTCCAGAACGTCTGCGGCCGAGCCTGATTCGACGATCTGACCGCCGTCGAGGAAGCACACGGTGTCGGCCACGTCGCGCGCGAAGGCCATCTCGTGGGTGGCCATCATGATCGTCGCTCCGGCCGTGGCGAGTTCGCCGACGAGGGTGAGCACCTCGCCGACGAGTTCGGGGTCCAGCGCGCTGGTGATCTCGTCGAGTAGCAGCAGCTTCGGCTCGTAGGCCAACGCTCGGGCGATCGCGACGCGCTGCTGCTGGCCACCGGAGAGCTTGTCGGGGTACGCATTCGCCATCGACTCCAGGCCGACGCGCGCCAGGAGGTCGTGTGCGCGCTGTTCGGCCTCGGCACGGCTGCGGCCATGGACCACCCGCGGAGCCAGCGCGACGTTGCCCAGCGCGGTCATGTGCGGGAACAGGTTGAACGACTGGAACACCATGCCGATGGCCTGACGCGCCTGTTCGGCGTCGATGCGTGGATCGCTGATGTCGCGGCCGCCCAACAGGATTCGGCCGTCGTCGATCTCCTCGAGCAGGTCGATGCAGCGCAGCAGCGTGGACTTGCCCGATCCGGAGGCGCCGATGAGGACCACCACTTCGTGTTCGGCGACGTCCAGATCGACCCCGGCCAACACGGTGCGGTCGTGGTAGGCCTTGACCAGCCCGCGCACCTGGAGCAGCGGTTCGGGCGCGGTCACAGCGCGCCCTGCCGCGTCGCGGAGCGTCGCGCCACCCAGTCCGCCAGTCGCGCTGACGGTATCGCCAGCGCGACGAAGAGCAGCCCGGCCACCACGTACGGGGTGAAGTTGTAGGTGGTGGCGGACTCGATCTGCGCCGCGCGCACGGCGTCGACGGCGCCGAGCACGGAGATCAGCCCGCAGTCCTTCTGCAGCGCGACGAAGTCGTTGAGCAGTGCGGGGGTGACCCGGCGGGTGGCTTGGGGGAGCACCACCAGGCGCATGGTCTTGCGGTAACTGAGGCCCAGCGAGCGCGCCGCGGCGAACTGCGACGGGTGCACCGATTCGATGCCGGCCCGCAGCACCTCGGCCACGTACGCCGAATAGACCAGCACCAACGCGAGGCCACCGAGGAGCACCGGGCTGGTCGGCAGGCCGGTGAGGCGCAGACCGGGCAGGCCGAAACCCACCAGGTAGAGGCAGATCAGCAGCGGCAGACCCCGGAACAGGTCGACGTAGCCGGTGGCCAGCGCGCGCAACGGGAACCAGACGGGTCCGCGCAGGGTGCGCAGCGCCGCCAGCGTGAGGCCGAGGATCAGCACCAGGATCTGGCAGACGATGAGCACCCGGATGTTCAGCCACAGTCCGGACAGCAGCGCGGGCAGGCTGTCCCAGCCGATGCGCAGGTTGAAGAACGAGTCGCGCACCCGCGGCCAGCCCGGCGCCGAGCTGACGGCCACCAGCACCACCCCGGCGAACACCACCGTCGACAGCAGCGCCACGAGCGTGGAGCGCCGCGCCCGCGACTGCCGGTAGACGACGCGGTCGATGCCGACGGTCGTCACGACAGGACCGGTGCGTTCCCCGCCTGGGCGAGCCACGTCTTCTGCAGTTCCGCCAGCTCGCCGCGGTCGCGCAGCTGGTCCACGGCGCGGGAGACGCACGACGTCAGCGAGCTGCCCTTGTCCAGGACGATGCCGAACTGCTCCGGCTTCTCCGAGCCGGCCGGTAGCTGGCCGACGATCACGCCGTCGGTGAGCTCGGACTGGATCTGGAAGGCCGTCGGCAGGTCGACGACGAGGCCGTCGATCTGCCCGTTGGCCAGTGCCGCCTTGGCGTCGTCGTTGTTGTTGAACACCGCGACGCCCGGGTCGATCTTCTGCGCGGCCGTGTAGCTGGTGGAGCCCACCTGCGCACCGAGTTTGAGCCCCTTGAGGCCGTTGACCGTGGTGACCTTGGCCGCGGGGGAGGACTTCAGGGCGACGACGGTCTGCGTGACCTCGTAGTAGGGGGAGGAGAAGTCGACGGCCTGCTTGCGCTCGTCGGTGATGGAGAACTCGTTGAGGTCGGCGTCGAAAGGCTTGGGGCCCGGTGCGATCGCCGCGTTGAACGGGACGCGCACCCAGGTGACATTCTCTTTGCCGTAACCGAGTTCGTTGGCGACGGCGTAGGCGACCGCCGACTCGAAACCCTTGCCGTTGGCGGGGTCGTCGTTGTCGAACCACGGCGCGTAGGCGGGCTGGTCGGTGCCGATGGTCAGGGTGCCCGGTTTCAGCGTGGCGAGCTTGTCGTTGGTGCAGGTGTCGGCGCTGGCGGGTGCGGATGAGGACGCCGACGGCTTCTCGTCAGCCGGTGCGCAGGCGGCTGCGGCCGCGGACGCGAGGACAAGCGCACAGAGGACACCAGTGAGGCGATGCATGCGCGGCATCATTGCGCATCTTGTCGGCGATTGCCACGTATCGGGTCGAGATGATTGCTGGATCTTCGTGCCGGGTGGCTCGCGGTGTCTCGAGTGGGCGCGGCCGTAGGATCACGCGCACGCCCCCATAGCCCAATTGGCAGAGGCAGCGGACTTAAAATCCGCACAGTGTCGGTTCGAGTCCGACTGGGGGCACAAGGACTTGACTCGTAACGATGCTGGTAGAGACGTTGCACAGCCGCCTCAAACGACGTCCTGTGGCCGCTCTGCCCACATTTTGCCCACAGTTACATCTAACTTGTCGGCAACTCCCGTGAGGTCGTCGTCGAACAGATCGGCGTAGACGTCCAACGTCATGGCCGCCGACGAGTGCCCCAACATCCGCTGCACGACCTTCACGTTCGCGCCCGCCGAGATCGCCAACGACGCCGCCGTATGCCGAAGCGCATGGGCCGTGACCCGAGGGAAGACGGGCGTCGCGGGCTCGTCGCCCTCTTCCTCCCGCGCCGCAGCGGCTGCTGCCTGGCACCGCTCCACCGCCCCCGACAGCCACGAGTCATGCGACGAAGGCGGACCGAGGTATCCACCGTCCCGGGCCGGCCAGATCAGGTCATCGTGCCCCTTGCCCCGACACGTCTTCGACAACTCCTCGACGACGAACGCGGGCAACACCACCGTGCGGGACTTCCCCGACTTCAACGTCCCGAGGTGGACATCGCCACCCACAGTCACAGCGTTCTCATGCAGAGTGATCCGACGCTTCAGGAAATCGACGTCACCAACCCGGAGGGCGGCCGCTTCACCCCACCGCAAACCGGCCGTCCCGAGGAGGAGCACCAGTGAGCCATACCGGCCTGACTCCAGCGCGAGGGACCGCAATTGCTCGGCGGTCAAGTAGATGTTCTTCCGCTTCACCCGGGCCGGAAGTTTCACCCCACGAGCCGGATTGACAGCCAGCCGGCGATCCCGCACCGCGTCGTCCAGGATGCGCGCCACCACCGAGTAGGCCGTCGCCACCAAGGTGCCTTTTCGCTTCCCGGCCAGATCGGTCACCCACCCCTGGACGCCCGAGAACGTGATGCCGGAAATCGAGGTCGAACCCCACTTAGGGAGAACATGAACGCGCCAAGCGGATTCGACTGAATGGAATGCCGACGGCTTCATCACGCCCTGCTGCCGCGCCAGCCACTCCGACCCGAGGTCTCTGACGGTGGCTTTCCCGAGCGCGGGGGAGACGTACTCCCCGCGCATCTTGTCGACCTCGTTCTTCGACGCCCATGCCTCGGCGTCCCGCTTCGTCTTAAACCCGCGTTTGTCAGTCTGGCGCCGATCTGGAGTCCGATACCGGACGCGCCACCGCTTGCCTGACTTCGTCTCGTAAGAATCAACTTTTGCCATTGCCTGAGTGGCCTTCCAGCTCTACGCGCATTTCCCGCGCAATCCGTCCTTTTTTCTGTTGGTTCGCGTTCGCGCCTGCGCGGCGATCCCGCTCCTCGCCAAATGTTCTGCCCCACAGTCGAATTGAGCGGACCATAAAATCGCTTACGCTGATGCCGAGTTGACGGGCCATGCGCTTGTCTGTCAGCCCAGCATGCGCAACGAGATCATCCCGGAAGGCCCGGCCGCGATCCGCCATTTCGGTGAGGGCGACCACCTCTTCCGCCGTGGGGCCTCCATAGTTCGCGAGGCCGCCCAGGAACAGCTTCGGAAGATCCTCGCCGGGTGGTTGTAGGACGCCATTCACGTCCACCCAGTCGGCATCAGTTCGGAACAGATCGGCCAACGTAGGGGCGGCGAACACATCGCGAAGACCCATCACCACAAAGCCCTCGTCGTCATCGCCCGCGATCGAACCAAAAGCATCTGTTCGGGCGAACGCAACTTGAAGCGCGACTGACACCGCAATCACCGTGGCCAGCGAAGGGCTCGATCGACCGGCCTCGAAGTCCCCGACGGCCGACGCTGTCCAGCGCAACCCCATCATTCGGGCGAACTCGGCGAACTTGTCCTGTGTCAGGCCGAGATGCTTGCGCCAGCGTTTGCAATTCGCGCCGACGACCTCAGCGAGAGGCTTGATGACCACCACAACACGCACAGTAACGGACAATCCCGTGACTTGACAGCGGCGCATCAACGTGTTGTCCTTCTCATGTCACGGTAATTTACGAATCTTGAGGAGTTAGTTATGGAAGGTGCTTCGGCTGCGGTCGAGACTGCGACTCCGCGGGAGGTCGCCGCGGTCTTGCACACGACCGAGGCTGGTCTCGCGCAGATGCGTTATCGCGGAACAGGTCCCAAGTTCTGCAAAGTGGGTCCGCGCAAGGTCGTTTATCGGTGGTCGGATGTGCGGGCCTACCTCGATGCCAACACGATGAGGCGCACCGACGACCCCCGGGGTGCCGCCTGATGCGGACCCTGCCGCAGCAAGATCATTGCGATTTGGGGTTGATCGACGACGACCAGACCCCAGACATGCGAAGGGCCCCGGCGGCAACCGAGGCCCTTCGGAAGAACGACCACCCAGCAGTCACCACAACCACGGAGGAGATCTAAAACCATGATGACAGAAGACCAACGCCACGTCGACGTCGTGTGCCACACGTGCGCTGCAGGGCAGAAGTCTCGGCCGCCGACGAACGTCGCACACCAGCTCGACAAGGCGGTCAACCTCATTGATCTGGCGCGCAACGACGGCAACGCGGCACTCCGGGAACTGCCGCCCGCCGCACCCCTATTCAGCGTCGTCGACCTCGTGACCGCACTCGGACACCTGCGGCAAGCGGCCCTGCTGCTCGACGGTGTCGCCGACACGCTCGAGGCTGCAGCTCACCGTGCCGTGGAGAGCAGCACACCGGAGGTGACCCCGTGAGCGACTCCTTGAAGCAGGCCTTGTGCTGCGTGTGTGGCGCTCTCCGCACCTGCCGCCGCTCGCGGAACCACCGGCCCGAAAATTACTGGCTCACCGGGACTGTCGACCGGGACTGGCACCGGGAAACCGGTGACCTGAAGTGCTCGGAATGCGGGCAGGTCACTCGACACGCGATCATCCACTCCGACAAAGACTCGTTCAAGGATCACGCTGAACGGCTCACCCGGATCGCGCTAGGCACAACGATTGATCCGGTGTGCAACGACCGGAATGCCGTGGAGCGTGTTCGATCGGCGTATCGGCAGGGGCGCGAAGCCAACCCCCTGCTGAAACACATGTGGCTGATTTCTGACGAGGATGCTGCGCGGAATGCGGGACGGAAGTACGTGACCACGCACTGCGGTGAGCAAGTCCTGATCCCTAGGAAGACGAAGGAGCATCCCCAAGAGGGTTTCGCGGAGCCAGACGAAGTTCGATGGGATCAGGAGTATGAAGATCCCGCGACCGGTCGGTGGTGGGTCGAAATGGATTGTGTGGATTGCTTCCGGGCGTCCAACGAACGCAGGATGGCTCGTCGCCGCGAATTGTTGAAAGAGTGGCTGACTTGGCTGCTGGTGAGGCCCAATCAGCGGATTCCTGACGAACATGTCGATGTCCTGATTGCAGTTTTCGAGGCGACCCAATCGAAGCGAACTGCCCGGCCAGAGGACAGCACTCGATGACGGTCGAGGAGATCAACGGAGAGGCCCACCCCAACACCGGGGCGGGCGTCCCTCCCGTGACCGGCCAGGTCGACTGGTTCTCGGTCTTTCGGTACGCCAGCCAGATCGCCGCGCAGCACGGTGTCGTACTAGAGCACGGTGCGCTGCCGGTAGCGGGCACCCCGTCATGGTGCGGCCTGCCCGACGCCGATGCCCGAAAGTTGTTGGCCCTGATCCTTGGTGGAGTTAGAGAGGCGATCACCAACGACGCCCACCAGGAGGCGCTGCAGCAGGCCGGTGTTGATGTCCACAACGGTGACGACTGGAGATGGCTGGCCCCAACCGTGCGTCGCCGCCGCGAGATCGACAATTTGAGGGAGGCATCATGAACATCGACTCCTGGGGGCCGACCGAAGACTTCTTTATCGGCTCGGAGAGCGAACAACTGCACAAGATCTACCTGTGGGCCCGTGCCCGGTTCGCCGCCCCATGGGCAGTATTCGGCGCGACCCTGCTCCGGGTCGCCGCGAGCACCGGCCCCGAGGTCCAGTTGCCTGGCATCATCGGTGGCCCCGCCTCCCTGAACATGCTGGCCGCCTTCGTCAGCCCTTCTGGCGGCGGGAAAGGCATCAGCGACAAGGTGAGCCGGTTGGCGTGGCCGACACCGATTGTCGAGCGGCCCATCGGCTCCGGTGAAGGCATCGCCGCCTTGTTCGCCCCACCGAAGAAGGAAGGTGCTGAGCGGGTCACCCGCGCCATCATCAACGTGACCGAGATCGACACCCTCGCCGGTATCGCCTCCCGGCAAGGTTCTATCCTGCTGGCCCAGTTGAAGGCGATGGCCATGGGGGAGCTGCTCGGGCAGTCCAACGCCTCCGATGCGACGACGCGGGTGGTGCAACCCCACACCTACCGCTGTTGCTTGTCTGTTGGCGCTCAGCCCGGACACACATCGGTGATTTTCAACGATGCCACCGGGGGAACCCCGCAACGGTTTCTGTGGTTCTCGACCATCGATCCGGATATGCCGCCCGATTACGTGAAGGACCCCGGGCCGTTGGACACCGCATTGCCGGGCTGGGCGCGGCTCTCCACCGGCACAGTGGAGATTAAGTACGGGCCGTCTGAGATCACGACCGCGATCATCGGTGCGCACCTGGCCCGCCAGCGCGGTGACGCGGACGCCCTCGACGGGCACGCGATGCTGACCCGCTGCAAGGTCGCCGCCACGTTGGCGATCCTGCACCACCGCTCGGTGGTCAGTGAGTTGGACTGGCAGCTTTCCGGTGAAGTGATGGCGGTGTCAGATCGCACCCGCGACTGGATCGTCTCCGAGGCGCGAAGGGCTGCACGAGCCAAGGTGCGTGCCCGTGCTCTCGACCGCGCAGCAGGGGAGGAGTTCTACGACGCGAGCCGCCTGGCGACCGTGAGGCGCAGCATCATCCGCATGCTCGACCGCGACGGAGAACAAGCCGGTGGCGATCTGCGGCGGCGTCTCGGCAAGCGTGAGAAGAGGGAACTGTATGACCAGGCCATTAGTTTGCTGGAGGCGGAGGGTCTGGTGTTAGCACGCCCCGGTGAACACAGCAGTGTTAGGTACCGATTGGGGTCACCCGTGACCAACGAGGTCACCCCCCAAAGAACCAGTTCAGAGGGGGTGACCACCGGGGTCACCCGTGACCATCCTGCTACCGTCACAGACATCGATTCACGCAGGTCACGTGATGATGTGCCGCCCAAGCTGACTGCGCGGGAATGGTTCGCGAATCACATCGCCGAAATGCAGGCCGCTGGCCACGCCACCGCTACATCGTTTGCTGTACTGAAAGCCGGGGAGGCTGCCGGGTTTACCCGCAACAACCTCTCCCAAGCCGCCCAAGCCCATCCTGACGTGAAAACCATCGACCGCAAAGGCGGGTTCGCGACGTGGTCAATCGAGCCCGGCAAGGACATCGGTGACTACCTGAGCGCCCCTCAGTGGCTCGACCGCTGGCTTGACGAGCAGACCACCGACACGGTGTCCCCTGACGACGCGAAGGCTGCTGGGGAAGCCGCCGGCCATCCCTGGCACTCCGTGCGGCGAGCCGCTGGAATCTCACCCCGGATTGAATCGCTCCCCGCACACGGTGACTCAAAGACCGATCGTGTCTGGCACATTCGGCGGCCGACCTCGCAGACCGGGAGCGAGGAGAACTCCGCATGACCGACTACTTGCCAGACGGTATCGAGACTTGCCGCTTCTGCGGAGCGGGCCACGCCTACACCGTCGGACCAGACGGCGAGCATTGGGCCGAAGCCGGATACCACCACCCCGGCTGCACCGATGGTTGGCCAGAGGAGTGCCCATTCTGATGCGCCGTCCGGAGCTTCCCCCCGACTACCTCCTCGGTGGAATTCTCTACGGACTCGGCCACTTCATTCGCGATCGCGATAGATCCGGAAGAGGTGTTCCGCCCGAGACGCGAGCAGGATTGCAGTGGCTCCTCACGATGTCGTCCGCGCGACATGAAGATGACTGTGATGAAACACAATTAGATGACGACGACCTGATCGGCACTGCCGAGGCAGCCGCACTCCTCGGCCTCAGCCAAAGGCAGGTGCAACGACTCCAGAACGACCTCGGAGGAGTACGGCCCTCCGGCCGCCTGGTATTCGTTCGCCGACAGGTCGTCGAATACGCAGACGCGAGAAGGGAACACCGTGGGGTGGCTTAACGACTACATCCGAACCAGCACCAACGACATCGGCGGCGCAGTCACCAGCACGCCAACCCGGCAACGCATGAACGAAATCCGCACCGCCTACCGCCAAGCACTCGACGACATCCGCGGCGACGCCAGCTTCTCCGAACTCGGCCGCCAACAGCTCATCGCACGAGCATGGCGTAACACCCGAGACGAACTCGCACGCCTCAGCCAACTCGACTTCGACTCCCGCGTCGCCCGCTTCAACGAACTCGAACGCCAAGTGTTCGGTGTCTCCGCCGTATCCGGAGCCGACGCCGTCAGCTTCCGAGACGCCACCGACCGCGCCGACAAACTCAAGTACATCACCGACGCCACCAAAGCACTCGGCACCGCCGAACTCTCCGGCGACGCAATCCTGGCCAAAGCCATCGTCATGCGCGCATGGCAGGCTGGCTGGACCGCCGTCGTCGACCAGTACGCCGTCACCCATCCCACTGTCACCGACAAGCTCGTCGAACTCGGAACACTCCGCGAAGACCTCGACAGCCGCGCATCTCGCCTCGCCGGAGGCATGGCAGGCGCACTGCCCCGTCCCAGCGAGATCGCCAACCTCAGCCTCTCCGAGGTGCAGCAGTACGCCGACGCTGACCCGAGCCGCAGCCTTGAAGCCGTTCAGCTTGCGCGTATGCGCGGCGAAGCCACACCCCAGGAGGAAGCGGCCGCACGACGGGCGAACCAGTGACCGCAACCGTGGGGGGTGACTCCATCCATACGCCAGCCAGCCCACCGCTGCTGAGGGCTCTCGCAGTCCAGACCCCTGAGTTGTCTCAGGAGGGCTTCGTCTGATGGCCGACTGGGCGGTCCCACACGGGTTGCAGGAGGGCGGATTGGCGCTCTGGACTGCGGTTTCTGAGGCCCATGACCTCGATGTGGTTCAGATGGTGCAGTTGACGGAGGCGTGTCGGGCGAAGGACCGTCTCGACAAGCTTGATGAGCTGTTGCGTGGGGATATTGATACGTGGGCGCGGTTGACGCATCGGACTCGCACTGAGGATTACGAGTTGAAGATCGACAGTGCGGCGACTTTGGCGAATGCGACGGCTGAGCATATGAAGCGGTTGTTGAATGCGTTGCGGCTGCCGGATGAGTCGGGGAAGCGTCCGCAGCGTCGCGGGCCGCGTGGGGTTCAGGCGCCGGCTGCGGTGTCGTCGTTGGCTCGTGCTCGTGCGAGGTCCGCTGCTCGGGGTGGTGGTCGTGGCTGACGACTTTGAGAACTTGCGCGCCGAGTCGTGGGTTTTCCATTTCATGCGCGGCAATGTCCGGGCGGCGGCGCAGATCGAGGTTGATGGGCCGCCGTTGCGTCCGTCGGCGGTGATGGCCGCGGTGATAGGTCTGTTGGCGGATAAGGGGTTGGTGTTGTCGTCCGGCCCGGTGCAGCCCGCCAAAGCTGGGAAGAAGGGCTGACACGGTGGGTATCGGCATTCCGGTTAAGGCGCAGCCTGATCTCCGGTCTTTCAAGCAGGTTGGGGATCAGGTTGAGAGGATTTTCGCTGACGTCGGCCGGTCGGCGAGCGGGTCCTTCTCAAAGGAGTTCTCCAAGGCCGCGAACGAGGCGCGCTCGGCGTCGAATAAGTTCATCAACGCCTACGACTCCGTGGCGGATGCGCAGAGCAGAGCGAAAGCCACTGAGGCGCAGCTGCAGCAGACTCGGCAGAAGTCCGAGGACCTTGCGAAGAAGCTGTCGAAGGCTGAGGAACGCTTGGCGGAGGCCCGCAATGGTGACGACACCAAAGCGGTTTCCGCTGCCGAAAAAGAGCTTGAGCGGGTCCGTGATCAGTCGGCCCGGACGAACACGCAGGTCATCAAGACTGCTGAGTCCCTGTCTCGTAATAAGCGTGATGAGGCCCGCCAGACCCGTGAAGTTGCTGCCGCGTACCGGGAGTATGCGCAGGCGCAGGCGAGGGCAGCTCAAACCCCGCTGAAGGCGCCGAGTTTCGCATCGAACAACATCCTGTCGGGTGCGTTGAGCCAGTCCAGCGGTGTGGTGGGGCAGTTCTCGATGCTCGGCGGGGGAGCGGGTAGAGCCTTCGTAAGTGGTGCGGTTGCCGCCATCGTGGCGGGAGGGTTGGCCGCTGTCGGGGCGAAAGCCGCCGACATGGTGATTGACGGTTTTAAGTCCGTCCTCGATGCAGGGCTCGATTTTTCCAACACGGTCAACGAATTTCAGGGCGTCACACAGTCGTCGGCGGCAGATACCCAGCGGATGGCGGCAGCGGCTCGAGCACTCGGTGCCGACACCACCATGGCGGGGGTTTCTGCATCTGACGCAGCCTCCGCTATGACTGAGCTGGCGAAGGCCGGATTCAGCGTCGACGACGCTATCGGGGCGGCTCGGGGAACGATGCAGCTAGCGACAGCTGCGAATATTGAAGGGGCACAAGCGGCTGAGATTCAGGCCAACGCCATGAACGCCTTTGGTCTGAGTGCAGACCAGGCAAGCCACGTCGCCGACGTGTTGGCGAACGCTGCAGTGGGGTCCTCGGCAGATATCCCGGATTTGGCTTTGGCGTTGCAGCAGGTGGGTGGTGTCGCCAAGGGGTTCGGGGAGAACATTGAGGACACTGTTGCTGCGTTGGGGATGCTCGCCAACGCCGGAATTAAGGGTTCTGACGCCGGCACGTTGTTGAAGACCACTCTGCAGTCGATAACTGACCAGGGCAGCCCGGCGCAGGACGCTATCAAGAACCTTGGCCTGAGTCTGTACAACTTTGATACCGGGCAGTTCGTCGGGTTCCGGGAGTTGTTCCGGCAGTTGGACGAAGCGAAGGCCCGGATGACGCCGCAGGCGTTCCAGGCCAATTCGAATGTGTTGTTTGGGTCGGATGCGATGCGGTCGGCGATGCTGGGCAACGCGCAGTCGTTCGACACCATGCTCGCCGCCATCGATAAGGTGGGCACCGCCTCCGATATGGCGAAAGCGCGGATGCAGGGCTGGCCGGGAATCGTTGAGGGCATCAAGAATTCGGTGGGAGAGCTTAAACTCACGCTCTTCGATGATCTGTTCAATACCCCGACAGGGCAGGATGTCGGCAGGAAGCTGGTCGGCGGGATGAGCGGCTTCGTCGAATGGGTCCAGGCCCACAAGCCGGAAATCCTGCAGTTCTTCGGCGATGTGGTGAACGCGGCCGCCGTTATGGCTGAGGGCATCGCCATGCAGGTCGGGTTCACGGCCAAAGCGTTCGCTGTGATGCTTGAGCAGGTCGGGACCGGCGCGAAAATCATCGGCGACGGCCTCCAGAAGCTGTCTGGACCGCTGCAACACATCCCCGACGTTCTTCTTGGGCCTAACGCTTTGGCGTTGAAGAAGTTCGGTCAGGACGGCGGCGCAGCTCTCTCTGAGTTTGGGGAGGCATCCAAGCGGGGCGCGGACTCCCTCAGTGGGTTGAGTGGCGCCGCATCGGAGTTCGCAACTGGCACCATGCCGCAGCTCAACAACCAACTGCAAGGTTCCCTTGGCGAGATGGCTCTGGCGGAGTCGCGGAACCGTCTCTACTCGGAGTCTTTCAAGCAGATTTCCCAGGCGGTCGAACTGACCCCAGATGGCAAGGCGATTGTCGTCAAGGAAAACACCCCCGAGGTGATGGAGAAACTGCGCCAGCTCGGCTTCGCTGTGCAGCAGCTCCCCAACGGGACGATGACGGTGACGGTGGAGTACCGGGACCCCTCAGGGAAAGTGGTGGACCCGAACCAGTTGGGGACGTCGCAGCGGCAGGCCGATGACCGGAATAGCCGCCCCCACAGCTGGAACCTCACTCCACCCTCCACGACCCCGACGACGGGCACAGACAACACGCTGCCTTCATCGGGTGGGGGTTCGGAGCCGAAACCGTTCTTCGACGAGTCCCTATGGAAGGTCGCCGCCCCTGGCGGGTTCGTGGGCCGCCCTGTGGGGCCGGTGGATTCGGCGAAGGTGTTCGACGCTCAATCGGCGGAGATGAACGCCCGCGACAACTACGAGCAGGCCCGGCTGCGGGTGTTGGAGTTGGAGGCGAAAGGCAACGCGTCGCAATCGGAGTTGGTGTCTGCTCGGAACCAGGTTCAGGAATCTGAGCGGTCGTGGCAGAAGGCGCAGCGCGAACTGATTGAAGCCCAGAAAGGCATCGTCGATAAGGCGTCGAAGCAGACCCAGACGTTGGCTGACGGGTTGGGGGATATCGGGGCTGCCCTAGACAACGACCTAGGCATTTCAAAGGGTCTGCCGGGCCTGGCTGATAACTTGGTTCGGTTCATCGCTTCCCTTGCTGCGGCACCCATGTTGGGTTCCCTGTCGGCCATCTCGAAATCGGCGGGCGATGAAGGCTCCGGCATCATCGGCATCGCCGCGTCCACGGGGGCGTTCGGGCCGACGTTCATGCCCGAGGCGAACACGACGACAACGGGCGCTCCCGCTTCGCCAGGCCTGGTCGGCATGCCCAATGCATCGATCATGCCGTCCATGCTCAAGGACACCGGCAGCGTGCCTTCTGGCCCGCAGTCGCGCCAAGCGGCGGCTCTTGTGGAGCAGATGTTCGGCAGTCAACTTCGTGGACCCATCGGTGGAAGCCGGGATAACAACACCGCCAAAGGGACGCACGACGCAGGTTTGTCGATTGACATTCCCATCGGCCCCGACCAGATGGCGCTCGGTGACCAAATTCGAGACTTTCTGCAATCGAACGCTGCGGCACTGGGGTTGGAATACACGATTTGGCGTGACCAAGGCATTTATCCCGGCACTGGTGGTAAGACGAGCTTTACGACGCCAGGGCATCAGAACCACACAGATGCTCACTTTAATGGGACCGGCGGCACCGGCGGTTCAATAGCGACGGGCAGTGATGGTGCCTTCGCGCCGACGGGTGTCGTGTCGGCAAGTGGCGGAGCCACGCCCGTATTCGTCGTCAACATGCCTAGCGGTGGTTTCACGGGCATCCCTGCTGGACCGGCGGGGAAGCCCACTGCGGGCGCGGCGGGTGGAACGGGACCGCTAGCGGGTGGCTCCATACCGGGAATGCTTTCCGCAGATGCCGGCAAGCAGCAGATTGCGGACTATATCCTCAACCGCGCACAAGGACTTGGATACTCTCGCGAGCAAGCCAACGATTTCCTCATCCAGGCGTTCGGCGAGAGCGGGTTGAATCCCAAGGCTTCGAACCCCGCCGGGTGGGATGGCATCTTCCAGTTCGATAAGCCGACATGGGCAATGGCCGGTGGCGGCGATATTCAGAACCCGCAACAGAACATCGACAACTACTTCCGGTTGGCGGCTCAAAGGGGTTTGACACCCGCGAATTTCACTTCGGGGTCACAACTGGGAACTCAGGTTTCAATAGGCGGGCCTTGGCATCCGGATAACGCTCAGCGGGGTCACCTCAACAGGGCGAAAGCGGGTGCAGCCCCCTACATTCAGAGCTACGGGAACGGCGTTGATTCCAGTCCCGGACTGTCGCCAGGTGGACCTACTGGTCCTGCACCCAACACTGCTCTACCTCCGCTTCCTCCTGTGGGCTCTGTCGGCGCGGGGGAGAGCGCCCCCCTCGGCGCATCGCAGGGCATGTCGTACCCGGCGATGCCGGGCGGTGGCGGTATTGGTGTGGGTGGGATGGCGATGGACGCCGCCATGATGGGCGCAGGCGCACTCAATGCCATCGCACCGGGTGCCGGTGCTGCCGCGCAGATTGGTATCCAGGTCGCGAACCGCACCGCCAAGTATCTAGGCCAGGTCGCAGGCATTGGCGTCTCCGGAATCCTTGAGACTTTGTCGGTGGGGGACAACCCCTTGGGGTCAATCGGCAATTCCTGGCTCGGCAAAGCCGCTGGCGGGCTCGCTGGGGCCCGCCCGGCTCTGCCGAACATGGCGGGTAAGGCGCCTGCCCCGGAGAATCCGCAGGGCGGCCCGCAGGGTGCTGCGGATGCTGCCGGTCAGAAGGCCGGGAACACAGCGAACATCACCATCAACAACAACGGTGCCACCCCTGACCAGAACGGTAAGGACGTCGCAGCGCACACGGCGGCGATGTGGGCCCCGTCGGGTAGGCAATGACCGAAGATGGGCACATGACAACCGATTGCCCCGAATGTGCGAGAAGCCAGCGGAGCCCCGAAGGAGTGGCTGCTACCGATAACCTGCGGTTCTCACGCGTGGTCCTCGCGAAGCTCAACGGAGCACCCGACGCCCTGCAACTGATCACCAGCGAGATTGCAGGCTGTCCGGGCTGCCTCTTGCGGTTCGCCGACGCGGCGGTTGGTCTGTGCACCGGTCAAATGCAAACGCTCGGAGCTTTTTACATCGCGGCTGAGCAAGACAAGAACGCGCCGCCCGCGCCGCTAACCGAACGAGAAACGTGGGACGCGATCAACGCGAAAGCCATCGCCTTGACGGAACAGATCGTCCTTGACGCCACAGACCTCGAGAATGGCATCGAACCCGGGAAGTCCTGAGCTCATGGGTTCGACAAGCATGGACGGTCAAGATGCCATCGTGATCTGCATCGTCGACAAGCAGACCGGCGTGTGCGGCTACACATGGTTCATCGAGGCACACGGCACGTCTTTCTACATCAAACCGACCTACACCCCCATGCAAGTGGTCAAGGTCAGTATTCACAACCCCGACGCCGACCATGACGGCGAGTACTACCGACTGGACTTCGTCCGAACTAAGATCGCGCAGAAAGCAATTCGCGCCGGAGGCGGTTGGGGAGCGTTCGGAAAATCATTCCCACTTGAGTTCTCGGGCCGCCCGGTGAACAAGCGAACAGTGCACTTGGCGCGATTCTCCGCGGAGTGGAGCATGTTTCGTCGCGGGATGCAGCGAGCGCCCGCTCCGACACCCAGTGCGAAGGCGACGCTGAACGCACTTGTAGACGCCCCCGTGCTCGGCAAGGTGACTCACGTAGACCTTTACCTGAGTAGCGTGCGGCCGTTCTGGAGGAATCAGGAAGCGAAGCTCCGAACGCGCGACGCCGGGATGGGTCCGCTGCGCAACAGCGCCGGCAGATACCTCACCGCAGTCATCTCTCAAGTGGACAAATCCGCGGAGCCCGATCCTTTCGGTGATCCCTCCAAAGGTATTCCGCCTGAGGATTGCGTCCGGGGCATTGCCGAGGGCGTCGACACCACTGGTTTGTTATGGATATGCGAGAAAATGATCCCGAAGTCGAAAATGGAGCAGGCCAGCACCCCAGAACGGGACTGAGACCTTTCCCCTCGGTGCGATGGTCCCTAGGACATAGGACCGTCGCTTTCAGGCGAAATCCTCAGGTGTGTAGATGCTCCCGTACTTCCCGTCTTCCGGAACCCCCTGTGGCCAACAGTCCTCACCCGTGTACCGCAGCGGGGCAGATTGAACCGTTCTGGCGACATGTTCCGACATACCTTCGACGACCGTCTTGAGGTAGTCGTCAAAGTTATCGCGGGTGACGACGTCGAACTCGAACAGGCCTTTCACGGTGTCACTGACCAGATGGCGCTGCAAACGGACCCAACGCGCATGTTCAAGCTTGACCTGGTGGGTGGATGCATCGATTACGTAGAGCGGGCAACTTATCAGGATGACCGGGAATCGAAGTGTGTAGCTAACCCAGTTTCTGCGCTCCATCGGGCCCACCCCCCCGAAGGAGTTTGGGCCTGGCCAACTCTTCAAGGTCCGAGTTGCGTCGAGTTGGGAGGCGCGAATCGCTTTAGCTAGGGGGTAAGTGAGAGATGGGAAGATGCCCGCGTTCGACGCCAACCATTGGTCGCCTTTGCGATCAAGCCGCGTTAGTTGGGTTGCGCGGAAGTTCGTGAACCCGTGCTGCAACATTATTGAACGGAACCCAAGAACGTCCCATGTGTAATCGAACTCTAACCGGTTTCTCCCGGAGTCGAATGCTTGCGGAACGTACCGCACGGGCAGAGTGTGCTCGGTCGGGTTACCGATTTGTCGGTATTCCGGCAACTGCTGTCCAATGGCGCAGTACGGCAAGTCGCTCTGCTTGCATTCGACTAGGACTATTGCGGAGACAGTTAATTTCGTGGTCGTGTCGCCGTAGTAGTTTTTATATGCCCAGACGTCGAGTTCCCGCGAGACCGTGGGCTCATCGGGGTCGCGGAACGCCCAATTGGGCCTAGTCCCGAAACCTTGGTTATCAAGTGCTCTGACGGCCTGTTGCTCCAGTAGCCAACCGGCACTGTCGACTGCTTTTATGACTTGTTCGTCAGAAGGAAACTGCGCCACGAAATGTCCCCCGGCCTGTTTAAGAAGTCTCTGCTAACCCCTGCGCTCCCCGCGCGCCGAGTTTATCGGCTTAACGAGCGGCCCCCGGACAGTACGTTGGCTGCGGTGGTCGCCCACTGGGCGGCGGTGTCGTTCATGGCGGGCAACGTTAGCGACGGTCACCGACATCGCGCGCTTGGCTTATCGGAAGGGGCCTGACGTCGCTGTCGGGCGGGGTAGCCTCATCGCGGTATGGGGGCAAAACTTCTTATCTCGCTCGCAGTGTTTGTCTCGCTGCCGGCTTTCACGGGCGTAGCCGGGGCGAATGAGTACTCGTGCGCCAACGCGGCGGCGGCAAATGGATATGTGACCGCAAATAAATTCCTCTGGCAAGTCCAGCAGGACTGCGCTGTCGCGTACGGGATCGCCTACCCGGGTGGTCTGAGCACTCAGCAACAGGCGTCAGCCGCCGTTGACGCTGCCGAGCAGTATCTGCGTTCGCTTGGATACGACGCTGCGACGGTCGACGAGATGGACATCGCTGGGCACGGTGTGTAGCCAACCCGGACAGCAGTGTGCCCCGGCACCGCATCGACGGCGGGGCACACGCTGGAGAGACATCGAGCCTAACCCTGTATCGGGCCCCCCTATGCACCAAACTGCGAGTTGCCATCCTGGCGCCCAGCGGGCACCACGACGGGCCTGAGTTGGGTACGAGTGGCATCCTGCGCTGGCCCGCCCACACTCTGCCCACATTCTGCCCACAGTTACAGATAACACCCGTGAACTACCGTGGTGTATTTGTGCTGATCACAGCGGGTTCGGGTCTTCTACCAGCACCGCTAAATCGGTTCGAGTCCGACTGGGGGCACCGAGAAACGCCTGTCAGACGCGTTTTTAATCAGTCGAACTGGCTCGAAAACCGCTCTCGTCGCGGCGTCGTCGCGGCGCGCGGCAGGATCGCGGCGGCGAGGTCGCCGCGCTAGCTAACTCGAGCGGAGCTACCGGGCCTGTCAGATGGTGCTGAACAATGGGGCCGTGACTGAGCATCCGGGGGACGACGCCAACGCGAGCGAAGATGCTGAGCCGGAAGTGCTGAGAATTGGACGAGCCCGTTCGGCGTCCAACGAGACAGACGGATGGCGGCGTTGGTAGCGACTCGGTTCCGTCTCAACACGGATTTGGCCGCGCTTGGTCGGGCGGGGCATGTGATGACTCGAGATGCCTAGGAGCTGGCCAATTATGCGAAGAAGTTCCTGCGAGGACGCCGGCGGTCGCGTGATGTCGACGACGAGTACGAGAAGGAGCTGGTGCGATTCCTGCACAACTACTTGAGTCGGTGTATTCGCTGATCGCGTCGCAGCGTGTAGTCATGCGGCACTGCTGGGGGAACAACTCGTGATGTGAGATCGGCGAGTACACCACTCACCGAAAATTAACGTTCGAGACGCTTTTGGTGATGCGCGTGAGGCGAGACACCTCGCTCGACGATATCGAGGGAATCGTTCCGTGGCAGTGGACCGGTTACGAGCTCGTGGTGCCGGGTGTCTGCACGCGCTGCGCCAGCCAGGGCAGTGCGTCGGCGAAGGCATGTTCGGCGAACTGCCAGGTGTGGAAGCTGATGATCTTGTGGACAGAGCACGAGATTCCCACAGCCTGACCGGCCGCGCAGAGATCTTCGGCGGCGCCCAACTCGTCGGTGTCGCGCTCCCCATCATGGCCGCCGAATCCTGACGGGGAGCTCGACTGCGGGCGGTGCAGACCGGCGCTCTTCATCAGTTGCTCGGCATTCGCCGGGGTGACGGTGTCCTCGAACCAGCCTGCGACATCGGTGTAGGGACCGTGCTCGGCCATCACCGTGCGCGGATCGAAGGCGTCCCACTGTGCGGCGTCACCGCCGTAGAGCCGGTCGATCGTCTGCTGCTCGGTGCCCGCGGTCGGGCCGTGGTCGCCCGCGATGTCCTCGAATGTCGCGAACAGATCGGGGTGCATCACGGTCAGGTCCACCGCACACGTGCCGCCCATCGACCAGCCGACGACCGCCCAGTTGATCGCGGCGTCGGACGCGCCGTAGTTCGCGACGAGGTAGGGGCGAACGTCTTCGGTCAGATGGTCGGCGGCGTTCCCGCGCGGCCCGTTGACGCATTCGGTGTCGTTGTTGAAACTGCCGCCGACATCGACGAACACGAAGATCGGGGTCTGGCCGTGGTGCTGGCTCGAGTACTGGTCGATGATCGGCATGATGTTGCCGCTGCGCATCCAGTCCGCCGGGGTGTTGAACTCGCCGGCAATCATCATGACCACCGGCAGTCGCGGTGGGGTGTCACCGGCGAACCATGCGGGCGGCAGGTAGATGTATTCGCTGCGATGTGCGAAACCACTTGCTGTGTCGGGAATGTCGACCTTCACCACCTTGCCCGAATCCGGGGTGGTGTTACGCAGTGAGGGTAGCGCCGAGACGTCGACCTCATGGGGGAGCGGGCCCGCGGTGACGGCGCCCCAGGCCGATTGCAGCGATGGGTAGTAGCCGACCCACTGGTTCAGCGAGATCGCCGCGGCCAACAATGTCAGCGGTACGGCGAGCACGGACAGCCCCCGACGCCACCATGTGGTGTTGCGCCAGCCGAGCACCGCGATCGCGATCGTCGCTCCGAACACCGCCGTCCACACCCACAGCACGAATGGTGCCGGGTCCGAGGCCAGCCCCTCGGAATTCATGTAGGTGCGGGCCGCCAGTGCGACGAGGACCCCGACTCCGATCGAGATCGGCACCCAGATCACCCGCCACCGTCGAGTCCGCCAGCCGATGACGGCGATCAGCAGTACGACGGCGACGGTCTCGACGGTGAGCGGGAACCAGCCGCTGAGCAGCGAGATCCCGCGCTGGAATTCGTGAAAGTCAGGAGCCGGGAGTTGCGGCAATGGGGGCGGCGGGGTCGGCGTCTGCGGCGGCATCCATCCATCGTGGCGACGCTAGCTGTGTACTTGCCACAGTGCGCCGCACTGGGCCATGGTGCGTCCCCGTTCGCGGTCGCTCAGACAGCCGACCGGTGGAGAAGATGACGCGTGCACTCACCGGCAGTCATCGCAACCCCACACTCCGCGTAGCTCGGGTGTTCGCAGCGCGTGGTCACGACGCTGTTGAAGGACGGGGCATTGACGGCAGATCGCCTTGGCGGCTTTCTCTTCCCTGTGATTCACCGCTCGTGGCGAGTCGTCGGGAAAGCACCCTCGACCGGGTACCCGAGGCCCTTTCCGCGCAATTGCCAACTCCACGCGTCCTCGGTGGGCGGGGCAATCGGAGGTATTGCGTTCGCGCGAACGAGCTCAGGTAGCTGCCGTGGCGCGTCATCAGCGTCCTCTGCGCATCACGTGTGCGAGCTGTCGAATTTCGCTGCGAAGCAACCTCATTCACAGCAACTTGCCAGGCAAACTCACAGGTGACGTCTCAACTTCGCCAGATTGGCTTCAGGCAGGGTCGAGACGCGACCCGAGCCTCGCGACAACGGGCGGACCGGCCATGGACACGTCGAACCCGCGTGATCGCCGATGGAATCAACTCTTGCACGGTACTTTTCAGCGGACAGGGCCGGATGGTGCCCGGCGGATGTACGACGACCGTGGTCGACGCCATCCTGGAGGTCCCGCCGAGCAGATGACTTGCGCTCACCGAACGGGTGACGCGGCCAAAGGACCGCAGCGCAGATCGAAACGCTCACGCAACGCATCCAACGTCTGTCGGGCGCTGTCGCGGTCGCGCCGGTGCCGGAGCAGAAAGGTCAGAGACCCCCGCAACTGGCGGGTCAGCGGATACCAGGAGTCGACGTTGGACCCACACCGCAGGAACACCGAATTGGGCAGGCGCTCGAACATGACGCTGAGGTTGTGCTGCGACAGGCACAGGATGCCGAACGGCAGGATGACCTTCGATTTCGCCCGCAGGTCGATGGCGTCCATCTCATAGAGCGGGGCGTCCACTAGTCGGTCGCGGTAGAACATGTGCGTCATGAAGTACGCCATGAATGACGTCAAATGCATTGTGGCCGACCGAGGTTGGATTGACAGCACCGAACCTCCGGGTGACAGGTACGGCTGATAGGGTCCTGCGTCGCGCAGGACATACCCGGTGCAGTTGATGATCCAGCTGCCGGGCACGACCGCGCGGCTGTGGCCACTGGCGAACGTCATCACCGGGCCGTCGGCGCCGTCGGTCACGTCGGCGAAGCGGTCCATCACGACTTCCCGCAGACCCGCAGAGATGGCGCGGCTCTCCTCGGCGGACATGATGCCCAAGACGTAGGTGTCGGCGCGCTGGGTGGGCCACACGCCGTAGGTGTCACGGAACCAGAGATTGGCCTCGTCTTCGTTGGTGCCGTCGAAGCGGCTGAGCATCTGCGCTCCCGAGACACTTGCTGGGGTGCCCGACCACCACCGCCTGCGTCCCCGCGGGAAGGTCTTGTCGCGGCTGAGGAAGTAGGTCCCCGATCCGGCGACCATCGACACCTCGCGATGCGGGTTGGCAGTGATCAGTGCGTAGGCGGTGTCCATCCCCGTCTTCCCACCGCCGATCACCCACACAGGCGCACCGCCCGAGGCGATCTCGTCGACGTCGCAGAAGTTCGGCGACACCGAGCGCACCTGGTGGGACTGAACGGGCAGCGGGTCGTTCGGCGTGACCGCGAAGCCGGCCGCGTTGATGAGCCGCGGTGTGGTGATCGCGCGCGTGCGGCCGTCGGCGGCGCTCACGCGCAGCGTGGCCATGCCGTCGGATTCGGTGAAGCCGTCGAACTCCCAGCCGAACAGGGTGTCCACCGTGACCCGCCGCCGGACGACATCCAGGCAGTGGGCGAAGTGGTCTAGCACCTCGGATTGCGTCGCGAGGTGTCTGCGGTCGTGCCCCTGCGCCCACCGGATATCGCCGGCGGTGAACCACGGGTGGGGCTGGTGCAGGCGGACGTACGGGTAGGCGTCGACCCACATGCCGCCGACGCGCAGGCGGCGGTCGACGAGGATCACCCGCTGCCCGCGGCCCAGGTATTCGGACGCCACCGCGAGTGCATTCATCCCGGCCAGGCCAGCGCCGACGATGCACAGGTCGCAGCTCTCGGTCTCCGCCGGATGGCTATCCGTCGAGTCGTCGGTCACCACGTCACCTGCTTCGCTCGTCACCTCCCGGGGTGCGTCCCACAACAGCAAAGCAAAAACTTGGACGCAAAGTGCGGAAACGGCTGGCTCGGCTATTTCTTTTACCATGGTCCGCCAGGCGCAGGTGTCTCCAGCTGAGGCTGACGACGCCTCACTTCCGCGCAAGCAAGGAGTCCGGCACTTGAACTCTGCGTGACCATCCCGCCGATGCGCTGGTCCCCAGCGCCTGCGGGCGCCGTCGACCGTTAGCGTCAGGGCATGAGATCGCGTCCAGCAATCGCAGCCATCGCCCTCGTCGCGGCGCTGATGTCGCCCGCGCCAGCGAGTGCGGCCGAAGGGAGCTTCGACCTGCAGGCGCACCGCGGCGGACGGGGTGAAACCACGGAGGAGTCGCTGCGCGCGTTCGCCAAAGCCCTCGAGCTCGGGGTGAGCACCCTGGAACTGGACATCGTCCTCTCCAAGGACGGCCAGCCGATGGTGTGGCACGACCCGGTCATCCAGGCGGACAAGTGCAGCGACACCGGCCCGCTGTTCCCGGGTGACCCGCAGTACCCGTATGTCGGGAAGCTCGTCGTCGACCTGACGGCCGCGCAGCTGCACACCCTGGACTGTGGGAAACGGCTGGACGGGTTCCCCACAGCCGAAGTCGTCACCGGCAACAAGATCGCCACGTTGCCCGAGGTTTTCGCGCTGGTCGACTCGTATCACGCCGACGTGCGGTTCAACATCGAGACCAAGATCGAAGCCGACAAGCCCGAGAAGTCGGCGCCGCCACAGCAATTCGTCGACGTCATTCTCGCCGCGGTCCGCGCGGCGGGCAAGCTCGACCGGGTGGAGATCCAGAGCTTCGACTGGCGGTCATTGCCGTTGGTGCACCGCCAGGAACCATCGGTTCCGCTGGTGGCGCTGTGGGACGACACGACGTGGGTGCCGGGATCCCCGTGGCTGAACGGTGTCGATCCGTCGGTGGTCGGCGATCCGCTCGAAGGCGCGGTGTCGGTCGGCGCGACCATCGCCTCACCCGGCTATTCGGTGCCCACCGGACTCACCCCGAAAGATCCGGGTTTCGCGATGGTCGCCGATCGCGCATTCGTCGACCGGGCACACGCGTTGGGGCTCGAGGTCATCCCGTGGACCATCAACGATCCCGACACGATGAACGCCCAGATCGATGCGGGAGCCGACGGCATCATCACTGATTACCCGACCCGACTGCGACAGGTCATGGCCCAGCGCGGAATGCCACTGCCACCCAGCTACCGGAAACCGACCTCCTAGACGGGGGACGTCGCGCGCACTGGGCGCACCACCAGACACATGACCGCCGCGACGACGCACAAGCCCGCCGCCAGATAGAACGTGAGGTCGTAGTCGCCGCGCAGATCGCGAATCCAGCCGGCGCCCGCGGCGGCGACCGCTGCGCCGAGTTGGTGCGAGGCGAACACCCAGCCGAAGACGATCGGCGTCTTGTCGCCGAAATAGTTGCGGCACAGCGTGATTGTCGGAGGAACGGTGGCCACCCAGTCCAAGCCGTAGAAGATGATGAACACCCACGTTCCGGGTTCGGCGTGCGGGGAGAGCAGGGCCGGAAGCGCGACCAGCGACAGCCCGCGCCCGGTGTAATAGATGACGAGCAGCGCGCGGGCGTCGACGCGGTCGGTCAACCACCCGGAGAACACGGTGCCCGCGACGTCGAGGACGCCGACCGCGGCGAGCAGTCCGGCGGCCACCGTCGTCGGCATCCCGTGGTCGTTGGCCGCGGGGATGAAGTGGGTGCCGATCAGCCCGTTGGTGGTCATGCCGCAGATCGCGAAACTGCCTGCCAGCAGCCAGAAGGCAGGCACTCGCGCACCGAGCACCAGCCCGGAGAACGCCGCCGCGAAACTGCTGCCGGGCGGACGTGGTGCCGGTCCCGCATCCAGCGAGGGTTGCTGACCGTAGCGTCCGAGGCCCTTGTCCTGCGGCCAGTTCCGCATCAGGAGCAGAACGGGTGGAATCACGCAGAGCGCGGCGGCAGCGACCAGCAGCGAGGCCCAGCGCCAACCGTGGTGCGTCGTGATGGCGGCGACGACCGGCAGGAAGATGAGCTGACCCGTCGCGCTGGCGGCGGTCAACACACCGGTGACCAGTCCGCGGTGTGCGTCGAACCACCGGGTGGCGATCGTGGCGACGAAACCCATGGAGATGGCTCCGGTTCCCGCGCCGACGAGCACACCCCACAGCAGTACGAGCTGCCAGCTGGCGGTCATCGTGACGCTGAGCGCGCTGCCGGTCGCGATCAGCGCGAGCGCGACGGTCAGTACCGGACGGATCCCGAAGCGGTCCATCAATGCCGCGGCGAACGGCGCGGTCAGGCCGAACAGCGTCATGTTCACCGACATCGCGAGTCCGACCGTCCCGTGCGACCAGCCGAACTCGTGGTGCAACGGATTCATCATCACCCCGGGTACGGAGCGGAAGCCGGCGGCGCCGAGCAGCGCGACGAAGCTGACGGCCGCTGCCACCCAGGCCCAGTGCAGCCGGACAGCGTTGAGCGGAGAACGTTCGGTCACGATCACCGCTCGACTATGGGGCAGGACGAGCCGGACCACTAGTGGCAAGACTGCCGTTATCCGTCAAAAACATGCCATCATGTCGTCATGTCCGCCCACCGGGTCGCCGTGCTCTTACTCGAGCCTGTCATCGGCTTCGACGCCGCGATCGCCCCGACGCTGTTCGGCGCGGCCAGGGGCCCCGACGGCGCCTCGTTGTACGAGGTGACTACGTGCGGGGTGACGACCGACCCGGTCCTCGCCACTACCGGGTTCGCCATGATTCCGGCCGCGGGAGCCGAGGCCCTCGCCACCGCCGACACCGTCGTCGTCCCCGGCACGCTGTATCGCCCCGCTCGCGTCGACGGCCGGCTCGAACCACAGGTGGCCGCAGCGCTGGCGGCGATCCCACCCGCGGCCCGCGTCGTCTCGATCTGCACGGGCGCGTTCGTGCTCGCGGCGGCGGGGCTCCTGGATGGCCGACCCGCCACGACCCACTGGCAGCACGCCGACGCGCTGCGCGCGCTGTATCCGCGGGTGCAGGTCGACGAGAACGTGCTGTTCGTCGACGACGGCGACGTGCTGACCTCCGCGGGTCTTGCCGCAGGCATCGACCTGTGTCTGCACGTCATCCGGAGCGACCACGGAACGCAGGTCGCGAACGCGGTCGCGCGCTACTGTGTGGTACCGCCATGGCGTGAGGGCGGGCAGGCCCAGTTCATCGAAAGTCAGGTCCCGATAGACGATTTCGCATCCACTGCGGCGACCAGGAACTGGGCCGCGCAGAATCTGCACGAGCCGCTGACGATTCGCCGGCTCGCCGAGCACGCCGGGATGAGCACGCGCACATTCATCCGTCGCTTCCGCGAGGAGACCGGCCTGCCGCCCGGCGAATGGATCCGTCACCGGCGCATCGACCGCGCCCGCGAACTGCTCGAGGGTCATGACCTCAGTGTCGACGAGGTCGCCCGACAGTCGGGGCTGGGTTCCGGCGGCAATCTCCGGCACCATCTGCGCCGCGGTCTGGGCATGTCGCCGTCGAGTTATCGCAAGGTGTTCGCCGGCCACGAGCACTAGCGCCTCCCTGTGGGTGTCAGGCGCTGTCCCGGCGGCCACCCACCGTTCGCCGCGTCTACGTCAGCGCCACCTCTGAGGCGTTGGCGCGGAACATGATCCGCTGCCCGGGGCGGGCTTGGGCGAGTGCGTCGAGATCGCGGTCGACCACCGTCGCGACGACGGGGTACCCACCGGTGATCGGGTGGTCGGCAAGGAATACGACCGGCTCGCCACTCGGCGGCACCTGGATGGCCCCGATGGGGATGCCTTCGGTGGGCAGCTCGTCGTCGTCGCGTCTGCTCAGCGCCGGGAAGTCCGCGGGCCGGTGCAAGCGCGCGCCGATCCGGTTGGTGCTGTCGGTGACTTCCCACCAGCCGGTCAGCAGCTCGTGGGGCGCAGTGAACCAGTCATCGCGGGGACCGAATGTCACGCGCGCGGTGATCGGGGCGGTGTCGATGGCTGCGACGGGCGCGACGTCGACGACGATGTCGCGGTACCGCTCGGCGCCGACCGGCAGCTCCATTCCGACGCGGAGGGGTTCGGGACCCAGTTCGGACAGGGTGTCCCGGCTGCGCGAGCCCAGAACGGGGTCCACGTCGATACCGCCGCGAACGGCGACGTAGACGCGGAGGCCGGCCGGCGCCATGCCGAGCCGCAACCTCTGCCCGCGTTCCACGACGACCAACGTCGAGTGCCCAGTTGGGGTGTCGTCGACGGTGATCGGCGCCGGCGCTCCCGTCACCGCGAGGATCACTCGTTCGGTGGCGCACAGGTCCAGTCCCCCCAGCAGGCACTCGATCGTCGCGGCGTCCACGCGGTTGCCGACCAGCCGGTTGGCCAAGGCATGCGATCGTCGGTCGGCCGCGCCGGAGACTCCGACGCCGGCGCAGAACCACCCTGGACGCCCAAGGTCCTGAATGGTGCTCAGCGGTCCGCCGGATATCACGCGGAGATGGGGCTGCGCGCTCATCGGTCCGCCTCGGCGACGAACCGGACACGTCGTCCCGGCCAGATCGATGCGGGTTGGGCGAGTGCGGCGTCCCAGGTCGACAGGGTGGTGGTGCCGATGATCTGCCAGCCACCCGGTGAACGGCGGGGATAGATCGCGCTGTATCCGTCGGCGAGTGCGATGGCGCCCGGCGGGACCGATGTCCGGGACCGTACTCGTCGGGGAACCGACAGCCCGGGCGTGTCCGAGACGAGGTATCCGAAACCTGGTGCGAAGCCCAGGAATTCGCATCTCCACGTTCGGCTGGTGTGCTCCCGGATGACGTCGGCGACCGAGATGCCCAGAATCGTGGCGACGTCGTGGAGATCGCAACCGTCGTAGGACACTGGCACGTACAGCGTTTCCGAGTCGGGCGGCGCCTCGGCGTCGAGGTGATCGGCCGTGGCCAGCACCTGTCGAATCGTTCGTGCGAGCGTTCGCAGGTCTACCCGGGCATCGGTGGTGACGAGGATCGTCTGCGCTGCCGGGAGCACGTCGCTGATGCCTGCAGTGCCACTGGCGCGCAGGACCGATGCCAGCGCACCGAGGTCGACGTGGTCTTCGGGTTCGACCAGCAGCGCGCGATCCCCGGCGGGAAGAATCCGGATTCGCCGACGATGTTGGGCGAGGGTCATGTGAAGGCCTCGACGACCATGCAACCGCGATCGGCGAAGCCCACCGTGACGATCACCGCGGCCACGTCTTCGTCTTGGCAGGCTGAATGGTAAAGCGGCCCATGGGGCTTGACGTATCGCACGTGATCACCCACGACGTTGGCGCTGGTGACGACAGCCAACAATGCCGCGTCGTCGCCCATCGTCCAGGCGCGGAAGCCCTCCCCGAGGTCGCTGTTGATGTCACAGTGCATGGTGACTGCCCGAGACGTGGTGGCTCTCTGGCTGATCGGTGATCAGCATGTGGCCGGGCGCATGGGTGATCGCGAAGGGAACACGGGAGGCCATGATGGCTGCCTGGGGTGTCACCCCGCAGGCCCAGAAGACCGGCACGTCCGAGGCGTGAAACGTCACCGGGTCGCCGAATTGTGGTCGGCTCAGGGGGCCGACGAGCAGCGATTCGGGGTCACCGACGTGAACCGGTGCGCCGTGGACGCCGGGCATCAGGTGGGACGCCGTCACAGCAGTCGGCACCATCGACGCGGGAATGGGTCGCATCGACACCACCAACGGCCCGCCGACGCGGCCGGCGGGGCGGCACTGGCGTTGGGTCACGTACATCGGGACGTTGACGCCCTGCTCGCGATGGCGCAGTGGGATTCCCGCGTCGACGAGCGCGGTTTCGAAGGTGAACGAGCAGCCGATGTGGAACGACACCAGGTCGCCGCGCCAGGCTGCGGTCGCGTCGGTGATCTCGTCGACGAGGGTGCCGTTCTCCCAAATGCGGTAGGCG
>Ga0247757_10000305_pt1 | contig 41333 bp, 25 predicted proteins | sample UWRJL126311R4_FD_180929 | JGI IMG/M metagenome (GOLD analysis project Ga0247757, IMG submission 180929) | Plant litter microbial communities from Arlington Agricultural Research Station in Wisconsin, United States - UWRJ-L126-311R-4 | ecosystem: Environmental > Terrestrial > Plant litter >... | reverse complement strand
AAACTTCCCGCGTTCTGACCGTAGGAATCTTTAGGCCGGCGCTATGCAAGCATGGGGTCAGCGGCATCATCTCTGCCAGGAATGGAAAATAGCCTCTTGACATCACCCGCCTTTTTCTCCAACCACAACCGCGTATAGTCGCACGCAATTACAAACGCCATGTGGCGCGATGGATCCGGGAGATTTGCTCGTGCATTGTGAAGGTCCCGCAGGTAGAGTGTCAGTTGCGACAACAGCCTTTCCAGTTTGCGGAAGGAGAGTTGGTATAGCCTTTGTCGGAGATCCATCTCGTCGTCGTCCTCGAGCTCCAGTACGCCCCACGATAGACGCGGTTCCAGCATCCCCAAGGACAAGCTAGTGGCGCTTGCTGAGGTGGCACCGTTCGGCATAGGCTTCCCACCTTTCTCATTCTTCCCAAAGGCCGCTAAATCCCCCATCGAAGGTGCCATGCTGAGCGAAGACTCGCTTGCGAGCCGCTTGAAGTCGTCGATTACATAGCCAATGAGCATAGCTACAGCCATGATATGAATTGGTTCGGAATCTTCCCGAATATGGGCACATTCCATAGACGTCTCAGATGACACTATGCACTGCTTTAGTTTCGCGAGCTGCGCGTCGAGTGACATCCTCAGATTGCCGGGAGTGCTGCCTCCACCTCCGCGGCGCATTGACGCCAGCAGCTCAGTCACACCTACATGGCAACTGCACTCCCCATCGGAGTTCCTAGCCCAGAAGTTTCCCATATCGGCAATGTCGCTGTTGTGATTGGCTCCGAACAGGGACCCTAGTGACCCCAGAGCCCACGGGTTGGGGTTAGTGAGATCGGTGGCCGGAGGTGAGAACTGCATGGCTGTGCTTCCCGCGCTGCTGGATAGCAAGTTGAAGTCCAGTATCATCGAATCAGCTCCGGTTCCGGTCGGGAAGATGTAGTCCCCGTAGATGTTCATATCGTGGGACGCCGTGGAATCTGACGGTGTTGTGCTACCGTTGGACGGAGTTCCAGTAGTACTGGTGCAAGTACTGCTGCTACTCGACCCTGCCCGGCAGGTGTTGCTGGGCGGGGGCAATCGTGAAGGAGCTCCCCGTCGTGAACCCCTTCCTCCCCGCGGTGGTGGTATCGTGATAGGCGGGGCGTCCTTGTGTGTTCGTCGAGATAGCCCATAAACGCACTCCACTCCGTTTCGTTCGCATCGTGCACACGTCGGCTTCTGTTGGCTACACCTCACTTTCGATTCGTTGCATGCATTGCATGAAGCTCGTAGGCGGATTCTGCTCTCGTCCATTGTGGTCGACCAAGTTGTCATGATAGTATAAAGAGGGGTGTTGCTCGATATGCCTGCCACCTTCAAAGATACCAGCTGTGTTAAATACTTTCCTACTAAATGCTCACTATACCCTGTACCGCCAACCAGGAGTCCTGTTGGATATCGCGACCTGAGACCGCATCCTGAATAGGCGTGCCTTCCATGGACCTGCCTAAAGGTACCGGAAACCGAAAGACCCTGCAGGCATTCCGAACAGAACGCTGACGATCGTCTCAAGACGCTTGCGCGTGGTATCTTCCATTCGCTAGCACAGAAAAACGGACATCCGAGAGGCACCCTGCTTGCGCCACTATGCAGCCAGGCTTCCCCACCCGGTCTAGACTTCCGGTGCCACGCTAGTGACATCCGTAAGCCAAGCTTTGCCGGGTGCCTGCTAACCACTCTGACCATACGCGCTGTGACATGCTTATGCCCTGAAGGATCTCACGCTAAGATGCGGTGACCGTCACGCCACGAGTGCTAATAAAAAGATGCATTTTACATGTTCATCCCAAGCCACTCTGACTCCAGTCCAGGTGTACGGCCAGAATGCGAGATATCCACGCCAGCCACGCTGGAAGTTGCTGTGGCTAGTGGCGGGCCGATACCCGCACACCCAGGTTTTCCCTGCATTGCACGCACGATAAGAGCAGGACCGAATGCTCTCTCTCGAACATGGCCGCAGCGGCCGAATTTTTCCTGAAGCTCGCTTGTGCTATCCGTGCAAGCAACCCCACGTTCTCCTGCTTCGGCGCTTTAGACGGACCTTTTCTTAGTGCGGGCAGCCAATTCGACTGTTTGGCTGAATCTCGCATGGCCGGCTTCTTGGCCATAGACGTGACTACATGTACGTGTACGGTACTACTGTATGAGCTGTCAGCCTCGTAGCGTCTGGCATCGGACCTTCTTTCCAACCTAAATGTTACCCGGCCACCAGGGCTTCCCTTCACGTGGGCGTATGCACACGCGGAGGCCTCTGACTGATCAGGGTAAACAGGTGATTCGGAATTCGGTGCGGTGCCACCCATGCTGGCGAGATCAATCGTGATTGGGGTACCTTCCTCTAAGCGGGGCGGACCGTGAGGCTGAAAATTTGACCATGATATACCATGGAGGTGGGGAACAATGGGCCGACCACTAGCGTGACTGCTTTCGCTATGCTCCATGTGCTACTGTCTATGCTTCAACCGGTGCAAGATTATCTTTCCCATCCGTGTTTGCTAGAGTGTCAATCTAAACCCAGGTTCGAGTCGAGAGAATGCGGGGAGTAGTCGAGATCGAGACCCTAGCGTCTCCCACCCAGGATCAATTGGGTGAGAGCAGATAACAACAAATGTCAAAGCATAAGATCACCTAGGAAACCATCTTATCACAGCTCCGTGACCCCACCGTTCATGGTGATCATCAATGGCTTGAGTATTTCCAAGACTTAGGTTAGCATCCGTGACGAAGCTTGTGTGGTAATACCTGGGGTAACAGAGCACCGATATCCTGACGGAACTTCTCCGCTCAACGGGCCACCAGCCTTAGTCCATCAGTGTGCATGTGTTCCTCCGACCACTTAATCATCGGTCCGATGGAGCACCATCTTGGACCCTTTCTCCAGCCCAACCCCAGCCCAATCCTAGCCTCGTTGCCCCGCGCAGGCTGGTCATTCGCTGCTCCATTAGACCCTGGATGGGAAGGACCCCTCTCTGATCACCTTAGCTCGTAGCATGTGTCTGGACCTCGTGGAGATGTTTGCCAGATCGGGCTTGACAGATAACCGCCAGTGGAATCTGCCTGCAGGGCGTATATGGGGCGAATCAGTGCTTACCTGACTGTGCCACGTGGTAGAGATTTGGGAGATATGGATATCGCTATAAGCGCTGGAAATGCTGCTTGGTGCCGCTTTCGTTTGAGAATGCATGGATTGTATGCAGGGCGTAGTTGAGTTGCTTTGCCCTTGCAAGGTCCGCGCTATAGCACTCGGAAAATTAACATGGGCGATCGACGATCTATTCCACCGAAAACCAAGGAGCAGTTCGGAGAACCCTGACTGGACAGCTATCTAATGCTCCTTCTTTAGGGTAATACAGCCGATGATGTGTCAATCGTTTAATTGCGGACCACTGAAGACTGAGCCTCAAACATAGTCATTGTTGGATGATGAAAACTCAGACATTGAATTCAAAGCTGTGGTTCGATAAAGGCAAGAGTATGACGGAAATATATCTCATGATCAGGATCTAATCGGAAGTAAGTCTTTAGAACAGATCCATGCATCTCAAAGTGGCACCTCCATTGAGTGGCAAGATTTTGGTACTGTGAACAGTGGCCATTATGCGATCTTTTGGCTAACGCACTCTGCCCATGAGCTCATTTATTCTCGCCAATATACCGCTTAACTACGTGGTCGCGCGAAAGATTTGCTGAGTTGCCTATCAGGTGTTCATTCTATACCGTTTCTCTCTACGAAAGTATAGTGTTGCGGGAAACGAATCTGCCGCTATTCAGTGCGCGACCTAGTCTGTTGATAACACAAACCGGAGTCGGAATCATTAGATGGTTTTACGAAGGATTTTTTTCAAGTCGACCAGCAAGAACGTATATTCCTTACGAGGGTAGACCGCAACTGTCAATATGAAGTGCTTGATCAGACTGCGCGACTAGCGGTTATAATGGAAAAAAAAAGTTGAATTTTATTCACTTATCATGTCTAAAATCATTTGCTGCACAATTTGTTTATTCCTTGCAGAGTGCAAGAAACCAAGCAATCATATTCACCCAAATTCGTAATAATCTCTGTCTCATTATCGAGTGTTGTCAATGCCTGCTCAATAAAAGCAGGTCTAGTTTGAAGTGTAAGCCTAAATGGCTAGAATTCGTCAAAGCTTCAAAGGATCTGGCATTTGGCTCTTTTCAATGCTCTGAGACGCCAACCACGTCTATCACGTGATGTATCCAAATATGCTATTTTTATTAGAAAGTCTAATATACTGCATAACTCACGAGAGAATAAGCTTGAATATTTTTGAGTGAATATATGTAGATGATTTAAAATAGTTGGTATCCTTGGATCTTTGAGTGCTCGACCTTGAATATTTTTGATTTCGCTATGCCCCTAAAAAGGTTCTAGCAATACAGCAGATATCTATACCGGTATGATTTACAGCTCACTTGGCCGACATCCAATTAATACACTATATGCATGCTTCTTGCATTCAGATGAAAATTTAACTAGCTTAGAGTAGCTACTTCAACTAACCAAATAGGACAGCAACAATCCAGACCAGTAGCCTTTAAGAAAGCTAGGGATTGTAAACGTCAACCTCGACTTTCCATCTAAGAGAAATTGTCAAGAAAGGGCATGTTGAGGAACAATCTTTGTGTAGAAGAAAAAGAAGAAGGCCACCACATAAAAATTGTTGGCTTAAATATCAAACGATATGGCTCTAGAATTATATAGTACCTACAATAAACCCAAGAAAATCTACCTAATTGTCACTTAGTGCAGATGTATGTCCTTATAGTTCGTTATGGTTCTATAATGGATGAGCGTCTCTTGTGTGTATGTTAAGCTATTCATCGGGGTGAAAAAGGTTTGTTGCACTGAGTACAAGTTGACTGCTGGGGGCGCTCTTAACGGGCTTTTTGACAGATGGATCAGCTCGTACAGAGATACGAGTCTCTGGCGCGTTTAGCAATACTTCAAGGCTACATAGTCGCTCGATGCATGAAAAGGGGTAACTTTTTTTCGTATTATTTGTATTTATTCCCAAATGCTAAAAGACGAGTATATACACTAGATTGTCGATCACCCAAGGCTAGTCGATGTTTATCTGCTTCCCGAATATAACATGCAATTTTAAGTGGGCTCTTCATAAGGTTGTTTTCAAATTTGGTCCCAAGTAGGTAATACTCCAAATTCAGAAGCAGTAGTCCAAAATTACACATCGCCCGTACGGTACTTGAATGTCGCACCGATATCGGGGTATTGTTAATATCAGCAAAGGCCCTCTAGCAGCGTCACCAGCGCCACGCCGGCCGATTGCATCATCCAAGTCCCTCCTTCAACACTCACTGCGGGACGCGCAACCTTTTGACGAATCACGTTTACTGTCTTCTCTACTGCCTCTATGATTCCAAATCCACCTTTTTGGCATTCCATGCCTACACGACCACGCCCTAGTACGTTTTCACATGAGAACGTCGCAATGTTGCGACCCTCATCGTCTCGTTGCTCTACCTGTCTCTCGCATCAACCATCTATCATCCATGCGAAATCCCTTTTTGAAAGAATACAGGTGAATGCCTTGAGTACGAGCCTTCAGCTCGCGAAATCTGAGACTGAATATGGAAGGTGGCTTTTTCAACCCGGACGATCCGTGCGCGGGTCTGGTCAGCAAACGCAACCACACTAACACCTTTCCATCGTCTATGCATTAATCTGCATAGTCGTCATCAACCTGCAGATGTTCTAGATATAGGATATGATTAGATGCATTCAATAGATATCGGCTGACCTGCGCGAACCTAATGTAGATCGCATGCGTGCATGCATTATACGAATGGTTGAGTTCTAGATCCCAAGTCAACATTGATAGATTTGCCATAGGTCACTCTCACTGCTCTAGCTACTATTAATCTATATGTGAAATATTCTCCAAAAAATTCGGATCCAAACCACATACCAAAAGAGCCTTACTAAGTTAACGTGTGACTTGCTGAGATCCGCAGTGGAGCATGAGCTATAAGTTTTGCCACACTAGCTATCCTATGAGCGGCGTTAGAACGCTAAATGATTATGAATACGGCAATGTCGAAGACATCAGCTGATCCGTTACGTACTTGAGACGCTCTATAATCGGTCAATGCACACTTCAGAAAGCTGAATTTTTGATCGGGAGCATTCAGCTGTTGTCAGAGTGTCTATGTTATCCCCATGGAGATGATGAATGTCAGCGCTAGTTTGAGCGAACACGATTCACAGACGTGGTCAGACGATGCATTATAAATAAACGCCTTTGCAGCAGCCACAAGTCTAAAATTTGATTTGATTATGAAATTCGGATGGAACCATTACTGCGCATAGAATAGCACACTTTCGAGTGGGCGAAGTCCTGTACTCCATACCAGCATCCCTGCCCCCCAAATAACCCGCATACCTTGGACAGTTCTGTGAATAATATAAATTCTATAGTACGCCTTGCGCTCTTACGCCCAAACATCTTGTAGTTGAAACCTCAAATACTCTTAAGAACTATCTATGCTAGAGATGTAGTACTATGGTGTTAGACATAGGCTTTGTTTATGGAGGGTAGGTTGAATAAAGTTATTAGATACGTCCGATCATAAATGCCCACCCTAATATTTCCTGAGATGGAAAAAGGATAATCTTTCGGGTTTAAAGACGGGTTTATGCCAAGTAGTGGTTACTGGTGTCAGTCTGGTAGACACATTCGGAATATGATATAAGTTTATCGATCTGGCGATTCGAGGATGTTTTGGAGATATTTAGCTTGTAGTGATAGAAACTACCTACAATTCTCAATAGTGTTATACTGGATATTGACCGCTAGTATGCAGAATCATGGCGCGTCAACTCATGACCAAGAAAAGATCGAGTTTGTTGATTGGCCAGGACTTGCGAAGAGAGGTAATGGCTCGGTGCCTGGTTTTACAGAATAATAAAGACAACTCTTCCACCTCACCTTCTCTCCGTTCTTCATTTTATAGCCAGATCATGCCATCTTCTCAAATGGATGACTTCAATAACCAGAAAAAACCATACGAATACAAGATTCTGTGTACTTTAGCGTCGATACGTGTGTTTAGTGTATTTACGCAAAGAATTATCTTACGTAAATACTACGAAAATCGACTTAGATGACGAGGCCTGTCCAAGTTTTCGATGTCTCTCTTATACATGGGGCGAGCCATTCGGCAATATGCATGATTCAAAAGCACTATATTCATCTCATTAACAGAAGCACCATATCTACTTGTCGGAACTAAACGACAAGTTAGATATTACAGTCAGAGGTGGCCTGTGGATGGTCTTGTCTCCCTTGAACGGTTTAATTTTTCACGACGGAATCAGGGAAAAAAAATTGGGGAACATTACAAAGCATATACTACAACGGCTCCTGGACGGTTGCTAAGCAAATTCGAGAGAAAATAAATGCTCCGATCCTTATGACATCATCTTTGGAATTCAAGGGCAGCAGAAGCCGGATATTCAAGCGAACTACACCAGCACTCTAGAAATTTGTATCGAGAAGCTGCCCTGGAGTTTAGTAACAACTGGTTTATTAATCGTGAGAATGACGATCTGCGCAAGAGGAATATTGGAACAACCTACGAGGGTGCTTTACGGGTCGGGGATTTTCGTGTCAACGAATAGACGAATGGGTATCGCCTCTCAAGCACTACAGATAAAAGACTCTATTGTCCTTGTCAAAAATATAGAATACCCGTTCTTGATGAGATATCTACATTTTGGCACATAACATTCCTTCAAAGATGAAGTATTTAACCTAGAATTATAGATTCACTACCTCCGAGTATTCAATATATCATGGCGAAGCGGAGAACGTAACGAATATGAGGCCACGCTATAAAGTTAGTAATCAAGTAATTAGTGTAATACTAAGATCTCCAATTCTCGGGAGTAGATCCTAATACTTTTTCCTGGCAGTGGCCTACTCACTAAGTCTATACAGGCTATTATATATAGCCCCACCTATTAGCTAGGAAAATTAGATAACGTGCGGAGGCGTGCAAAAATAAATTACTCATGTGCATCGAAACATTGCTTTGTTTGAGATATGCCCTCCCTTACTTCCTTGGAAAGAAAAAAGCATAGACATGTAGAGGATTGGTCGCTGATACACCTGTTAGCGCAGGTAGCAAAGGTAGAATTGGTCGGTTAGGTCTCACACCGCTCCCTAATACGGGTGTGTGCAAGCCACAGTCTACCCTCCACCCTTTGCTGCTCTCGCCATAGCCACGGGCAAGGTGGGCCTGCCATACTGCCGCACCATGATCTCCGGGTACAATACGAATCTATCGAACATGGCATTGATATCATGATGAATTATGGATGGGGTATAATAGAAGAGCTCAAGAATATCTGGAACATGGAAGTGGTGAGCGAAAACATGAACGCAAAATACATGTACACTTTAACAGCTAAGAGACACGTGACTATTAAAATAGGAGCTTGCACCTATAGCACAGAGCTGTCGCAACGCACAAATCATTTATTCCCATCAAAATCAAGTGTCATAATATTTCGATTCACGTGAGGTCGTATAATATTCATTGAATGTTCTACTTCGAACAGTGACAAACGGCGCGACAACAGCGTTTCCGACGCTGTTATTACTACCTAGCGGATCTTGTTCAAGCAGATGCAAGCCACCTAAACCGGGGCAGCCGAGCCGCTGTCGCTCATGGCCTAGCCCCAATTATGCGCAGTTTGGAGACGGGGTGGCGCCGTTGACTGGCTTCTCGTCAAGTCTTAGAACATAGAGCAGCAGCAGCAGTAACAACAGCTTGGAAAGCATCTCGTCAAAATGCGCAGGCTAGTGCAGCCGGCGACTAGAAAATAGCTAGAGGTAAACGCGCAGTGAGCGTGGCTATGGATTCCAACTCTTTTGCTTCCGCGTGGGCATGCATCGTGTGGCACCACCAAACATTGCTATAGCTAATCCGCATCTGCTAGAGAGCGCTTGTTGTAAGCTGTACGCGGAGCCCCACTGTGGAAACGAAAAAACGGATCCGTGGACCCCAAGACCAGTGAGAGCGGCGGCGCTCTTTTTGGTTTGGCGCAGGATGCGTTGGCGGTCGTGCCGCACAACCACGAGCAATACTTTGTAGCAAAAAAGCCAAACACTACACCACGCAAGCCCCGCAACACGACCTTGAGTTTAGTAAAACGCCTTTAGCGCCGCCTGCCGACGGACAAAACGAGTTTTCAAGTCACCATTTACAGATATTTGGGTTGGAAGGCACGTCAATTGAGGCTCGTGGACAGAATCTCAACCAGCAGGAGGAGACTGCGATAAGGTAGAATATCGGCTTGAAAAAGCTGAGGCACTATTACAGTACATCAAAGATAGGATACAAGAGGTGTGCTCGATACATAAGCGGCATTGCGGCCGGAGATATTTTGCCCGCTGCATCTTAATACTTCATGGGCATGGAGAATTTTCACCAAACTTACCTTGGCGCCACATCTGCCAAATTTCTTACACTCGTAAGCGGCCCGCCCTCCGCTGCTCCAGCCGAAGAATCCTCGACAACAATTTCTTCTCCACAGTCTGTCACGCCAGGTCCCGCAAAAGAGGCCTTTATATTACTACTCCCAGACGAGCTTCTTGTTGAAATCATTAAACTAGTCGCTAAAAACCCCGAACTGGGATCTTTAGTTGAATACGAGGAATTTTCATATAGTTACAGAGTACGCTTTTGGACTTATCAGCATCTCAAGGCGCTATCACGAGTGTGTCACAGATTCAGGCAAATTGCTCAGCCTCTACTTTTTCGGGACATCTCCTTCGAATGGCCGATTACGACAGTGCCTCCTGACAGATTGGTTCGAAAACTACATCGCATACTGAAAGAAAGCTCGCATTTTCAACAGCATTGTAGGTGTGTATCCACAGCACTTCACGATTGGCGTCATCACTTTATATTCAGGTGTCCTCTGTCTGACATAGTTTGCCGATAGGTCTCTGCAAATCTACATACCTGACTCAGGCATGGAAGATCCACCCCATAAGCATCTTGTGGCAAGCGATTTCGCGCGCTGCCTGACGAGAATACGCTATCTTTCTATCCATGGTGGGTTCGAGAATAACCAAAACAGAACGCACCGTGCATCTACGTGGGCTCTAATACGTCGCTTCGTTAGATATTGTAGCGATATTGAGCATTTGCGACTCTCAAGAGAAGGATGGGGTCTCTATCTAGCCGACGTGTTCAAGTGGCTGGATTGTCCCAACTTAAAGACACTTTCTCTCCGCGGGATATCTCTAAGCAAGCATGGGAGAGTGGAACTAGAGCTCGAAGTACGTATATTTTTCCCTGTTGATGGGTTAAAGCTATTACTACTGAGTGAGGGCCGTATCAGTACAAGAATTAACTTTCTCTAAATCTAGAAGCGTCGCACTGCCTCTTTCACATCACTCATCGTGTCCGATTTCGATGATTTACCTGAGGCAGCATCCCTGCTTATCCAGTGGCCCACAGCACTTTCCCACTTCAAATTTAGTAGCGTTTACTCGAATGCTTACATGGATTACCCTATGTTAGTGTCATGGTTGCTGATACATAGGAACACCCTCAAGTATGTCTATATAGGATATCTTTCTTGGAGCGAGGGTACTCGTCCTTTTAATGCTACTCTATTTCCCAACCTCGAGTTTTTAGGTCTGTATAGGAGGCAGATGCACAAAGGCCAAGGCACTATTCAATTCAAAGCCGACGATGCGAATTTATTGGGCCCTAGGCTTAGAACGTTTTGTTGGGACTTTAGCATCCCCGCCGAAGATGGCGGAGGTTGGCTTCATTTTGGAGAACCTGAGAGTGTCTGGATCCGCAACCTCATAAAAGCAGCGATAACTAGTAAAAATACCCTTCACACATTCAAAATCCAGTTTTCGCCAGATTATTGGAATACCAACGAAAGCATGGGATATCCGTGGGATCTAATGGACTGTCTTCGAGACGATCTGCTTAGACCAAACGGCATGGATCTGGTATACAACAAGCCGCCTATCTCAAAGGAAGGTTGGCTGAAGTTTGTTCGAACTCCGCAAGTTTTCACTGATGAAGACGTCATCGATAGTGCGAGTATCCATCAACACGATTTGGTGGATGATGGAGAGCAATCATCAGAGTTTAGTGAGCAGGAAGGGTACGAAGGGGAATATCAAGGAGAGGATATCCGAAAATACTTTCTTTCTACGTCCAGAATTTGAAAATCGAGAAGTTGGCTGATAATTATCAACTCCGGCGAGGAGTGATGCGCAAACTATTGTAGGCGAGCCCTCGACCAAGCATCGCGAACTTGAACGAGTTGATTTCAATGTAAGCTGGACTGGTATTTCGTTCATTAAGACGTATTATAGCACGGGAACGTCCTGATGACGTCGATAGTCAAGTTGGTGACGACGCAGGTCTTCTTCGTTGAACTTAGTTTTGAGAAGTTCACTTGATCAATCTTTGATTCACCCTTATCAGTTTAGCGCTTTCAACTGTTTCAATGATGATTTGGCATAGATTACTTCCCTCTACAGGCCTACTGAGTGACAGAGTTGGTTAACTTGCCACACTTACGCTGAGCCATGAGTGCCTTACCAGGTATGCTAGCTCAAGGAAATGAGGTACGGAAGCGACGAGAGCTAAATCAGTATAAAGTCGAGATATTAGGCGTTCCATTAAAGTCTAGTAATTCTGAATAGAGATCCGAAGTCGCCCAACCGAAATCCTCGAATTAAGGTAGTAATATTAATCCCTATCCTATAAGCACGTCACACATCTTCGAAGTTGTGAATCGGGGGCTAAGAAAGCATCTGATTTAGTAGAGTGCATTCGGTTTTTATGCCAGCCGCTCCAGTAGCACCATCTTTCGAAGTCCCAGAACGCATCTCATTTTATTCCCATTCACAAGAGAATCACATCGAACTGCGCTGAATCGGAGTTTCTATCATCTAAATCATCGTATTTAGCATTATAGATATTGTCGGTCTTAGCATCATAAGGATCGTAGGCTGACAACCCCCACCTCCGCCTTTGTAAACCTCGAGATGGTGATACCCAGCGTGTGGTACTCAAGTAACATCCGCCTACCAGTTCATACACAGGCGGCATTCCGGACTGTTTCAGTTTATAGCATGATGGTAACGTTAATGGCTCCTTGCACATACCATAGTCCCCAATAAATTTTATGTACATGTGGCGAAGATGCTTAGTCGTACCGGGAGAGGCTTCTCGAACAAGTATTGTCTGGCTCCATGGGGGAAACCTCTGGAAAGATAAATCGGAAAGACAAACTCGATCTATATGATATTCTGGACTGAGAGACAATATTCTGTCCCCTATTTGTGTCGCAGCTCCGCCTATGCCCATAACATCAGCTGCCAACGAATCAGCGGGCTTCCAATTCACTATACACGTGAAAAGACAGCTGCCCGACATCACTCTCTCAATTAGGCGTAGGAGTGGAGTAAATGACTCGTTTGTCTCCGTTTCTGTCGGGAAGAGCATTGCGCGCACCATACCGCTTACCCTCCACTACTGCCTCCTTTGGGCGCAAGATCCTACTCCTTCGGATTCTTCAATAATCATTCCAGCATGTTCAGTGTAGTAGTCGATATCTCCACTCTCGCCAAGCCTAGGGTGTTTCTTACGTGGTTAACACCACTCCGTCTCAAACGACAAACAGTTTTTTTCGATATCTTGTATAATAGCCTCATCTGAAGTTTGATTGAACTTTCCGCCTGTTGTAATGACCCAGGCAAACCACTGGATGCACGCATTTTGGGCTTCCTGGGTAACGTCTGGGTTCTTGAGTACTCCATGTACGTGAGAAAGCGACTGTAAAACAAGGCCCCATAGCCCTGAGAACGTAGTTTGCACCCAGGAAAGTGTAGTATTATCAGAATCTGTGAATGAAAGGAACTCTTCATTTCTCCAAATCACACTCAACGGTGCAATATATTTCCTCTTCGTTGACGATTGAAGCTCCGGTATCTGCCGAAGAGAGGCTTGTATACCTGCGGCTCTCGAACAGAATGACGCCATTCGTCCTTATATTCCTTCGGAACAGAGTCTGCCCAATTCATCACGTAAGAAAATTCGCTCTCAAAACATGTGCACTGGTTTCACCTAGGCTCCGTATCAAGGATTTTGTTTTCAGATTCCATGGGCTGAGTTGGTGTTCGTTATAAGACTTCTCCGAATTTTTTACCCAGGTATTGAAATAATAACTACAGCTCAGTGGGTAAGCTTGGGTTGGTGGTAGACGCCAGTCTGGAACCCAAGTGGGCATATTTCTTGATTTGCTGACACCATGACGTAACCCTGCTTGATCCAAGACCCATGCCAGTTGGCCTTGGTTAATTATCAACATTGCAGTATCCGTGTAAACTGATTCAGTGGGCAACCCATAATCGACTATGATGGTTGCAAGCGACTTCCGTGAGCTGGCGGTAGGTTGTGGACTGGTACGAACTTGAACATCTTCAGCCAGCGCAGCGAGTGTAAAAATACGACCCCTACTATCTGCGCATCCAAAATGGTGAAAATCCTAAAGTAATCTCAGAAACGTACATTTTCCTTGACTTTGTTGCTTCAATGCAAAGGTTTTCCACAATTCAAACATAGCGACAACAGCTCCCACTGTGGAAGATGTCTCCCAGGCCAGTGAAGTTAGCGATACTATGGCCAGGCAAAGATCGATAAAAGGGGGCTGATGTTTGTTGTAATGAAATGTAACATTTGGGTTCAAGACAACATCTTGGATAACCCAACGTCGACTGAACCAAGGAAGAGAGACTAATTCATGAACCATTTCCATCAAACTATCGTCTCTTGACCGTGATACGGTAAATGAAGATGTTTGCAGTAGGCGACCAATCTTTTTAATACGCGCGAAAATTCGTTCCACTTTATCGCCGCGTCCAAGCCAGACAAGTACATTGGCTGCCACCCGGTAGATGTCCGTCATGAGCGTGATATGTGTGCTCTTTTCTGTATCATCTCGTTGGTCTATGCAGATCGCATCAGCCCAGAGAAAGCGTGACATATCCCGGAATCTGAAGTGGCATAGCGCATCGGCAAGATTAGCTGTAATGGACAATTGAGTTGAGCTGCCACCGTGGACATCAATCCAGAGTTGATGCGAAAATACTTCCCCTCCCCAAGCATATGAAATAGCGTCATAGAGGGGCACCTCGGTTGTAAAGGTCTATGGTGTGAATCAAGCACCGCAATTCGCTTGTAATGTTCTCAGCTAGTTGGGGCTCCAACAGCCGAGTATGTCTTGGCGACGGTAAATTAGAGTATGCATATGGTTTTTCTCTTGTTGAAACCGCCATCGTAACCGTACTGAGGATTTAATAGTGCCAAAAGATATGTCTTCAAGGCTGTGGCACCAGATGAATTGGACGGATTCAAGTGCGGGGATTTTGTATTAGGTAATTACTCCATGACTGGCTCAGAGCTCGGCGTATGCCATGGTAATTTTAGCCGAATACGAGCATATATGAAGTCAGACGCTCTTATGGTTTGAATGTTATATAATGATCATTTATAGGTGGTAGACTATTATATGTAGAGAAAAAACCATATTGCACAAGATTTTCAATGGATTAGTCAAAGTGAAACAGGAACTCGGACTACCCATTACCTTCATAGACTTCACCTTCGAGCTCCCTTATCATACGCTCCTCGCTCGCGATTGCTAACCGTGGCAGACTATCTACGCTCAGGATTAGGTTATCTTGCTCAAATGCTCCCCGTGCTACGTCCGTCCCAGGAGTGCTTGTAAACAAGACTTTCACAGATGCCATTACGCTTGAATCATGGACAAGGTGAATCAAACTGAGGAATACCGGCAATGCCTCGGCTTCAAATTCGTCTCTCTCAAACAAAACTATTCCATCAATAAGGAAGAAAAGAGTCATCGTAGGCGGTAGCTGTCTCACTAGCCAGCTAAGCAACTCGATCAATGTCTCGAGTTTACCCTCTTGGAGGCTCTCCAAATCGATGTTATCGTGTAGAGGTCTTGTGTCAAATCCATACTGCCTTAGTAGTTGGTCAATCAAACTCGAAAGCATAGCGTGCCCACCGATACGCGCGCCGGATTCGCTTTTATCAATGTGACATCCGCAGAACCACAGTGCTGACAAAAAACGATTCTTTGTTCGAAGGGAATCTGCCATGGTGACGCAGAAAACAGATAACGGCGAGACCCCAGCAATTGTTTTAGGTCGTTGGAAATCCCAGTGAACCAAAAGTTTTGCCGACGAGGTAGATACGATCCAGTTCCGGAAAAGCGGCGTGTGGATGATCTGCTCTGCTCTTGATTTATCCTTTGTGCCTAGTTGCTCTTTTCTGTCTCCGATGAAGCCGATATCAGCGATGTCAAGATCTAGTGTATCGATCATACCCCTCAGTGTGTCTTGGCTGATGAACCAACCCAACGCTGGTGCCGGCGTTGGCTGCGGCGGCGGAACCCACATGCTCTGCTGCTTTGGAGATGCAGAGCGTCGCAATACACCGTTTTCCACCCTTAGATATATGTTCTCCTGTCGCGCAGCTTCAAGCTCGCGATCCTTTTGCAGTAGATGGTCTTTCAAAAATTTCTCGATCGAGTTGTTTACGGTGACTAGGACGTCGACTTTGTGGGCGAGTTGCCTGTGGAGCTTTTTTGTCTCTTCAGAATACATGTGAAACTCGAAAATGTGAGATTTTAGTCCTTCCTGGATAAGATCTCTAGCTTTGGACTGGATCATCTCGAGGCTTTCGCGTAAACTCTTTTCATAGTCTTCACCACTGAACAGTGCTTTTCCAGCCCGCGAGAACTCATTGCTGATGAAAAAGCCGATCGCTCGCTCAATGGCTTCTAGAGTCGTTGCAACCAAATCCACAGATACATTTTTAATACTCACGTCTCCCTGAAATGTACTAAGAAAAAGCTCTACGTCGGAAAAGATAGGAATGAGCCCATCGAAGCCCGTCAGGACCTGGTTTCGCACTTTCGCTGCTGTCACGACAGCATCTAACAAAACCTCCACTGCGCCTATGACTGGAGTAGCAATCTGGTCTTGGGGAACAACCTTGGAAGCTATTTTAGCCGCTTCCGCTCCGGGCGTGATATTGTCGGCAGCCTTCCTTCGAACCTTTCGAATCCAGCCCACAGGACCACCACTACTTTGATACTTTGTGCGCGCGCTATCGAGTGTATCATAGACAGTATCCCAGTCCATCTTATCTCTTATATCATAAGGCGTTTTAGATCGGCCTCTGGGCTCTTGAGTGCACTTGAATCTGACCATAGATTCTGGGAAGATACCACTCCAGAAGATCATCGCATTTGTATCTTGCCATGCTGGTCTTTGTGGTGAATTGTGACCGCCGAAAGATGCATTTGGTATGGACGGTGTCGCAAGGCTATTGTTCGAGTTTGCTACCAACATTTGAGAGGTTGGAACGTACTGTTTTGACATTGGGTCGTACTGCACAGAGCGAGAAGCAAATGCCGGATGGTGTTTGTTGAGTCGTTGATCTATGAAATCAATGGTTGGGGCACGTTTTGTCAGTGCCGGTATAGGCGGATTTTCCATAATGACGCTGTGCAGCGCGATGAATCGGTTCTGTAGGGCGGAGGTTGTTAAGGCTCCCGTGCACAGCCAGGCTAAGCTGCTAAGGTGCACGTCGATTTTCGCGACATTAGCCTGCGGATAGGAATCGTAACGATTGGTCGCTTGAGCTGTCTGGCTGTTGTTATCGTTAGGAACTGCCACTTCCGGTCGCTTGTGGCGGATGGGACAGACAAGCTTGAGACCTTGCTTATCGCACGGAGCCACTCAAAGACAACATCATGGTTACGTACACGGTTGGCAAATTTTGGCCCCCACAGCTGATCGGGCAAGGTTGGCAAGGCTCCCATCCTAATGGGCAGGCATGAGCCGTCGCTGACACAGCGCCATGCGATGAGGGATTTAAGTCCCAGGCATACCATGCCATCCAAGGCCCCCTCTTATCCTAAAATTACGTTTGTATAGGTCCAAAGGTTCATAGCCCGGAGAAACTGCTATGTAGTTGTCCTGATCACAATCACAGCTCTGTTGCACTTATACCTGTTTGAGTACGTAGAAGCGGTATTAGTCCTTCATTTTCGCTTCGTGATTATTATTTCCTCGAAAACCGGAACCAGATCACGTGACTATTCAATCGCTACAGCTTGATCAGGGAAACATGGCCGATACGAACACTGGGATAGCCCTGGGCGAAGACGCTGGACCAGAATCGGAATTCATTAGCAGGGATGATAAAGCGGCTGCTGAAGGTGATGACCCCAAATCTGCACCACCGGCGGCTGATAAGATTTCCGATGATATCAGCGAGTTGAAGAAGAAGATTTTGGAACTGGAAGCGCGCCAGGGAAATCCTGGTTTTGGAGGGCCGGAACAAGGAGCAATTGACTCGAAACTCATGGCTGAGATGGAACAATATAAGCGAATGCAAGCTTGCCTATATAAGCACAGGAAAGAATGGGAGACGAATGTAGGGCCTGGTAATTGGGTAACACAGTTCGATGCTGGACGTTCGCTTGCCTCTGGCACCCACCACTGGATGACATTTCCTATTAGTGTACATGGAGAACGCACATACAATCGGCCGGATGTGTTCGACCCTACCCATGTGTGCGGCCCTGATGTAGGACATATAGACGAGAGCGGAAAATACGACAGGGATGATTTCGATATGACCATTGACTGGGGCAACCGCCGCGACAGACTTCGAAAGAATTTTGAATGGGAGATGGACCGCCTCTTCTTGAACGAAGAGCTACAGAAAAAGAGAGAAACGCAAATTAAGGGCACCGAGGAGAAAAAGCGGCGCGAGCGCCGTATGGCCAAGATGGAAGCTCAATTAAACAACGAACAAAATCCCGAGGAAATAGCACCAACTCTCGCTGACTCCACTGTGCACAAGCCCAATTGGGTAGAGTGGTATCAATTCAAGCGCCTGAGCCATAAAAAAGAAACGGAAGCAAGCATTCTCGATGTCCTAATCGGAGAGCCAGTCATAGATGATGATGGAGGCAATAGATTCTGGTTTAGCTACTCTGGAAGCCGAATAAAGAAGGGTGTAGCAAAGTCCACTGGCCAGAAGCCGTTCGATGCCATGAATCCTGATAAGTCTTCACTGCCTGAGAGAATCCGTATACATTCCGATGCTCTTCTGCGGATATTTTCTGAGATCCTCGGCTCGGAGGGGAGGTCTTTGGCTGAACTGGAAGAAACGACGGCTGTGTTCATCAGACCCTACAAGGCACTCGCCTATAGGGAACAAGCATTGCGAGATTGGTGTACGGCGCTGGAAAAGAAGTTCAAAGGGACATCCGCCGGTCAGCTAACCACCCCATCAGCTAACCTGCTAGCAGAAACAAATAACGAAGTTCCTGAAGTAAATAAGCAACAGAACGATGACGCATCCAACAATACAAAACCTGACGCGCTCACTGATCCCTCTAAAGGATTAATCAATGAAGAGCAAGCTGACAAGATCCGAAAAGATACTGGGCTTCCCGAAGATCGAGCAGATGAGTCAGACAGCGAGGACGAACAAGAAAAGGAGCCAGAGAATATAAATGATCTGACAAAGTCTTTGACGGCATTGAAGCACCTGAAATGTCTTCTCGAATTCGTAGACTCCAGCGTTGTGGCCAAGCGACAGTACCTTAACGGAACCCAATGTCGAAAGGTCTTCTTCTCTGACCTTTGGCAACTCTTTCGCCCTGGTGTGGAAGTGATTGATAATGATGGAAAGCAAGCTTATAAAGTTGTTGGTGTTACCAGTGCGAAACACCTTGTTGCTTCCCCTTGGGAGAGGTGGTGGAGCTCGCCCAGTGATCAACAGAATGCAGGACGAAAGAAGTCGGACTTTAGCATCACTTGTGTCTACATTGATTTTGATGGAAAGAATATTGGACCAGTAATCAAGTACTTTGACATCAAGCGATTCGATGGGGAAAGAGAAGTCACTTCTTTTGAAGTCTATCCTCTTCGCTTCCACCCTGTTAGACGGTCCGAGTATAACGATGCTGAATGGCAAGACCTCGAAAATTACCCTGCCCAAGAAAGGTACCGACGCAAACTTATCCTTAGAGGCGCCAAATTTCTCGAAGTTGCTGGTGTTAAGCATATGTACTACGCTGGGCCTACTTTGGAAGTAAAAGATGACGTAGAAAGTCCTGTTGTTATCGATTTTGAAACAGCGTTTACTGTTCGGGATGACCAGTTGAATTCGAGAGACCCAATGGTTCCTCCTGATATGATAGAAAGAGAAGCGGCGGAAAGAGACCGAGTGCAAAGACTTTGGAAACCTAACCTCATAACCTTGATTGGTCATGCCTGGCCTGAGGACTTGGAGCCCAATGATTATGTTGAAAACGCATGTGGTGGCGACTGCTGTCGAAATGAGTTTGTTTACGACGACCAATATGTTGATCGGCAGCAAAGGACCGAGTACGTCAACAGTTTGCTGCCTAAGACAAGTATTCTGGACGAATTACCACCCATTACAATCATGCCTCGACCCTTGAAAGAACTGCGGACTGGACCCGAGAAAAGGCTAGTGTGCCCGGAGGATGAGCTTGTCATCATGTCGTATCGTGTATTTGGTTTCATTTTGCGCAGTCGCAAATGGGGTTAGTGATTTAACCCGTATAACTCGAAGTACACCAATAGTGCATACTGACATCGCTGCCCAGCTAAACTGGATCTCTCACATCTGACTGAGATTCATCCCCCAGAGACAAGTACTGTAACTACTACGACCCCAGGGAAAGTTTTTTCGCAACAGGACAAGAAAAAGCATGAACCCGCCCTAGCTCTGAATCGCTTGGTTCTCGAAAAAGGCCACCACTCAATGATTGTATCGCTAATTGCCCAGCACTTCCGAGACAAGAAGTCGATTACAGGTAGCCGAGAGGAATTTGATCTAGTGAAAGGGAAAGGAAAAGTAACTTTGTGTTTCCCAGTAATATATAGAAGTCGCAGACTGACTTTTTAGGGTCTTATCATACTTCTGCACGGCGCTCCAGGTGTAGGAAAAACGTCTACAGCCGGTAGGTACTCATGTGTTCTTCTTCCTTACAGAATGTTTACTAATGGTTAAATCCTTGCAGAGGGAGTTGCGGAAATGTTTCAGAAACCTCTATTTCAGATTACCTGTGGTACGTAGTAGTACATCATCCCTAGGCTTATTAATTGATCAGGAGCTGATAACTGTCGTTGGTTGTAGGTGATCTAGGAACAACTGCGGCAGAGGTTGAAAGAGCATTGGAGATGAACTTTTCACTAGCTAACAAATGGGATTGCATCCTTCTCCTCGACGAGGCCGACGTTTTTCTGGCAGAGAGAACGAAGGAAGACTTCAAGCGAAACGGCCTCGTTGCAGGTTAGTCATTAATCATTCCTTGAGTATCTACCTTGCCGTACAAATGCTTATTTCTACGGTAGTCTTCCTACGACTCATGGAGTATTATTCAGGTATTCTTTTCCTAACTACCAACCGGGTTGGTGATTTCGATGAAGCGTTCACCTCACGTATCCACGTCAGTCTCTACTACCCTGAGCTCAACGAAGATAAGACGGTCCAGGTATTCAAAATTAATATGGACATGATTGAGGACCGTTTTAGGACCAAGAAACGTATCGTTGAGATTGACAGAATGGAAATTGCCAGCTTCGCAACCAAATACTACGCTGAACACCCACAGGCACGCTGGAATGGACGTCAGATTCGTAATGCATGCCAGACAGCGTTAGCTCTAGCGGAATTTGAGGCCCAAGACAAGAGCCTGAGCGACATAGAGAACTTGGATACGGTGGTGAACCTGAGAGTTGAGCATTTTGAGATCGTCAGAAATGCGTACCTTGAATTTACAAAGTACATGCACGACTTATACGGTTCCACAGCTGCCAGAAGAGCGAAGGAGGCGAGATTGCGTGCCATCTGGTTTGACGAAAATGATCGTGTGGTTAAAACACAGAACATGGGCGGTGCAGGCATGGATAAGAAGAATGCTTTTCTGCTTGCTTCACAAGCACAACCAAGCCGCCCAATGGGGCATTCTCCACAGCGAAGCTTTGAGCAACCGTATCTGCCGAAGCAAGGAGATTTCTCGCAGTCTAGCTACCAGCAGCCGCAGCAGAATTACTACCAGAACTCAATGCAGAACCAAGCGTTCGGTGGGCAGCAGCCACCATTCAATAACCCACCGCCAGGCCATATGCAAGGCCAGATGTTCTCTTCCAACCATAATTGGAATAGTCAGAGTACAGCTAATGCTAGTGTTTTCTCTCCGGAGCCTCAGGATAGAGGGCAGCTTCAAAGTCCTATTCCACCAAGGCAACAGGGAACGCCTACGCCTCAATCTCAGCAACAGCAGCAACAACAACAACAACAATCGCAGCAGATTTCACCAAATCCGACATGGTTGAATGAAAGTATCAGAGATATGTACTCAGCATCGGGCAAGCAAAGTGACGGCCAGATGACGGGCGGGACGAGTGCACCTGTTGCATCTGGATGGAATTGTCCTGCCTGTGCAAGGTACCATTTTGGTCAACATTCCGGGTTCTGCCCGGCCTGTGGGTGGAAATCGCAGTGAATGTGAGGTTGGATTTGAAGAGGTGATAGTTCATAGACACCTATAGAGTTACTTTGACTCTTATAATGGGTTTGAAATACACTTTTCGTCTTTTGGCGGTCACTAGTGCAGTATCCTTCGTCCTCAAGAACATATCACGTGACTATATAATTCTCTATGGCTTTTACTTAACCATTCTCTAACTAGACCACATATAAGTCTATATAGCTAGATTTTAATCATATAAAACTCAAGAGAAACAGATAATTCAATAACACTTTCTTAGAATTTTTCTCGAACTTGACCTAGCTACTCACTCACGTGATTTCACGTGACTCTGATGGAATTGAGTCTTAGCATAGGAGCATCATGATGGAAACTCTCAGCGCATACTCGGGTAATGTGTCGCCACTCCTGCCATGAAAACAAGAACCTCTCTACTTTGTTCGTCTCACCGTTTCACGCACACTACTTACTGTAACAACATATCATTCCACTCCAATCCTTCGCTAACCGCTCTAAAAATCTTTTGTATACCACTGAATCCCATATCACGCTTCTTATCCACGGAACTAAACCCGGACCATCACCCCCTTTTCCACGCTGTAGTCCCCCGCCATTGCTCATCCATTTCCTCTCAACACCTCGCAGTCCCCCAAGCCTCGCAACTCTCTCAAAACACGAACCACGAAAAAGACTAAAAAATTTGCCTAATAACAGACCCCTCGAGCTCACCATACTTCGCCCCTCCGAAACCAAAATCTCCTCCCCTCCGCCATCGGCTCCTCGTACATCCTCCTCTCCATCTCGACTCTCCAGACGGCCGCCTTCTCCCTCCCCATCTCCTCGTCCGACTACGCCAAGCTGCTCCGGGGCTTTTACCCGCAAGACATGGAAGATAAGTGGCTGTGTTTCGCCGAGACGCTCGACGTGAAGGGGAAGACGGTGGTTCACATGTGCCAGAGCTGGACAGGGGCGGAGCGGATGGAAATTATGATGGAGAAGGAGAAGGGAGAGGGGAAAGGGGGAGAAGAAGAAGGAGGGGATGGTAGTGTGCGGATCGTCAAGATGAGGTGGGATGGGGGGATTAATGTGTCGGGAAAGGAGGAGGCGAGGGGGTTGATGGGGTGTGAGTTGGAAGGCGCGGAGGTAGATATCTGAAGTATGGATTGGAAGACGATATGTGTGTGGAGCAGGAAAATAATGGCTAAGTGTATTTTCGGAAGCTAGGAACGTTACAAACTCGAAAGAATGAAAAAGCCTACATGACCCTCGAATGAAGACCCCCTCATACAACATGAAACCCAGTCTACAAACGCCACCGACAACCAATGCCAAAAACCCAAGGTACGGTAAACAGGAAAGGAAGAACTATACATAATACATCCCCACCCTTATTCAATCTCTCACCTACGCCGCATGGAAATACTCAAACGCCTTCTCCATCTCTCCCTGTAACTTAGGCACCCCCACAGGCTCGAAAATCCCAAAATGATCCTCGCTCACACTTCCCACCAGTACCTCTCCGCCGGTGAAGCGATCCCACCCATTCGGCCCCAGATTCTCTGCTCCTTTGTCCGGCACGAGGCACGCAAAAGTACCCAGTCTCGGATCCTCCATGAAGCCTTTATACGGTTTGACCGGCACGCCCTTCGCCTCTACTCTTTTCACCAACTCGACGTCGTCAGACACGCGATTAATCAGACCCTTCTCCGCCCAAACAACCGCCGTGCGGCGCGGGCGTTCGTACGGTGCGAGCGGCTCAGGCGTGTACTCGTTCATCGCGACGAAGAAAGCGCGGAAGTGGTCTCGGGAAGATGAAAGCGTGCTCCACAGGCCATCGCGATTAACCGCCTTCTCGAAAACCTCGTAGCTGAAGGCGTCTTCCTCGAGCAGCGTCTTCTGGTCGCGCTGAGCGGTGCGGGGCGCGCACATGTCGATGAGGAGGAGGCCGGCGACGACGCGGCCCTTGGCAGCGAGCTGGCGGCAGACCTCGAAAGCGACGAGGCAGCCGGCGGAGTAGCCACCGATGAGGAATTCACCTGCACCCTGGGCGCGGACGAGCGCGTCGACGATGAGGGAAGCAACACCTTGAATACCAACAGCGCTCGTCATGCGGGAGGGGCAGCGGAAGTAGGGGCTATCGACGCCGTAGACGGCTTGGCGGGACTTGAAAGGGCGGAGATGGAGGAAAGAAGCTACGGTGCCGGTGCCGTCAGCCATCATGTAGATGGGCGCTTTTTTGAAGTTGGGGCGGCCCTGGAGGAGGGTGATGCGGACGGAGGGTTGCGGAGAGAGGTCGAGCTCGGCTTCTACGGCGGGAGTGATGGGTTCTTTGTCAATGTGAACGATACTGGAGGCGGAGGAGACGGAGGAGGAAGGAACTTGCTCGTCACCACTAAGGGAGAGGACGTCGTCGTCGGAGTGGTCAGGCGTGGCGCTGACGGAGGATTCTTCAGACGAGGAGGCGTCTTCGCTGCCACCGAAGGCGCGGCGGAGGTCACCGATCGTGGGGTATTCGAAGACGAAGCCGGCGGGGAGGTGAACGCCCTGTTCCTCCAGGTGGGTAGTCACCTCAATTGCCATGATGGAATCGACGCCAATATCGGCAATCAATGCATCGTCGGTGAACTCAGACGGGTCACTTCCTGTAGAGTTAGCGATGACAGCTACGATCTTCTGGAAGACGCCAGCATCCTTGGGCTCGTCAGCCTTCGCAGCGGGCTGTTCGGCTGCTGTGGCAGCCACAGGAGCAGCAGCAGCAGCTTTGACTTCCGTCGCAGCCGGCTTGTGTGCCTTGGGAGCGGCATGGTGCGAAGCCTCATGTGCGCCTCCAAGAATATGACGCCAGGTAGCCGTCTTGAACTCTTGGTAGCGCAGGTTAACAGCATACATGACAATCTTCCCCGTCTCTGCTTCAAACACATACGCTGCACAGTAAGCAGTATCATTCTCCCACTTCTCAATGCGCGTGTACGTAATGTACTCCTTGCCCACTTCCACGGGCGCGAGCTGCTCGACCGTCTCGTAGCCCATGACAACGAAAGTAGACTGCGGCGACTTAGCCGGGTTACCATTGACCATGAAGCCCGCAAGGTGGAACAGGGCCTCGCCCCAGTACGGCGATGATGTGAAGCGGGTGCCAACAGGATCCGGCTTGAGCATGATGGTCGCGGCGGCTTCTTGGAAATCACTTGCGACGTACGCCTCCTGAACGCCCTGGAAGTCGGCTGAGAACTCGACGGCGTTGGCGAAGAGCGCGTAGAACACGTTGGGCTGGATGCGGTGACCGGAGCCCTCTTTCGACTGCCGGATGCGCTCGTCTAGCTTGGACTTGATGTAGAATGATACACGGTCCAGAGCGGCTTGAGAGGGTTCCGGGTCGCGGTACCTGACGCGCATGGAGCCAAGATCTTGGGATTTGCCGCTCTTCGAAGTGGCCTTGAAGGTGACCAAGATGGCGTCCGAAGTGGCGCTCTCCATGGTGGCTGTGGAGAGCAGAGCTCCATCGATGCCGACGAGATCGCGAGTTAAGGGCGCGAGGAGTTCGGGTTCGTGGAAAGTGAGGTGCGCGGCCGTAACGTTTTTCCTGCCGCTGTACTCGAGTGCGTACTTGGCCACAGCGGCGGCAGAATCGCTGAAGACGCTGCCGGAAGCAAGGCCGATCCCTTGCATCTTATGGCCGTCGATAACGCCCATGAAGCCGTGGTCGGAAATACCCGAGCGGAAGGTGACCTTGACCTTGGGAGAAAGCGACTTCTCGACGAGGTACTGGGCTGTTGTCGCAAGGAAGGGCTCTGACGGTGCTGCAACTGGTGCTTGCTGGCTAACTTCATCACTAACTCTGTCAGTGTGGGTGATCCAGTAGTCTTTCACATCCCAAGCATATGTTGGGAGAGACAGCAGCTCGAGATCCTGTTCGTACGGTGCGTGCAGCGCGAGCCAGTCCACATCGACACCGCTCATGTACGACTGTGTCAGAGTCTTCGAGATAGAAACCCAGTTCCCAGCCTTGGACTCAATAGAGTGGTTGATCTTAGTCGGCGGCGGCGAGAGCGTAGCGCGCACAAAGGAAGTGCAAACCGGTCCAGGACCAATCTCGAGCCACAATGGATTCTTGAGCGCCGCCTTCGCGACGTTGAGGCCACCGCAGAAATCGACCGCCTGGCGGGTCTGCAGGGCGAGATACTCCTCGCTGAAGATGCCGGCTTCATTGACTACTTGAGAGAGCAGGGTGGACGCCACAGGCACCTTGGGCGGGAGATACGTCACACCGCTTGCGATGGTCTTGTAGTCGGCCAGGATAGCGTCCATCTGGAAAGAGTGGAACGCAAAGGGAACAGAGAGCATGGTGGTGCGCACCTTGGCATCCTGAGCCGTGAGGTTTGTCTTGATCTTGGCCAGGTCCTCTGCGGTGCCGCTGATTACGGTAGCGCTGGGGCTGTTGATGCAGGCGACCTGGAGAGAAGATTCTCCAAGTTTGGTGAGCTGCTCGCGCACAGCGGCGACCGAAGTAGTCACGGAAAGCATAGCACAAGAGTCAGGCTCGCATCGCTCAAGGAGCAGACGGGCACGCTGACCGACCAAGTACAAGGTGTCAGTCAGCGAGAGAACGCCCGCAGCGTGGAGAGCAGCATATTCACCCAAGCTGTGTCCCATAACCATCGCAGGCTTGATACCAGCGGCATGCCAGAACGCAGTCAAAGAGATCTCGAGCGTCACGACCGCGAGCTGGATCTGCGCAGCATTTTTAGCAGATACATCAACAGTGCTGTCGGTAATGATGTCCAGGAAAGCCGGGAAGCCGTTGGCAGCGCAGATGGACACACACAGATCGACGGTTCTACGGAAGACTGAGTTCGTGCGGTACAGCTCAGATCCCATGCCTGCGTAGTGAGAACCCTGGCCAGTGTACATGAACACGACGTCGGTGGCAGCCGATTTGGCACCCAGAGCGGCGCGCTCGATTTCAGCCTCGAGCTTGGAGACGGCCTCCTGCGTGGTGGAAGCGGTCAATGCGAATCTGAAGGTGTGGTGCTCACGACGGGCAGATGTCGAATAGGCCAAGTCCTGAAGGAGCGTGTTGGGGTTCTTCTTCAACCATTCGACCAGGCGAGCCAAGTTGGCTTGATAAGCGGCTTGCGTCCTGGCAGAAGAGGTGACTACCTGAGTCGAACGGATATCATCTACTCGTTGCTTGGTGTCTTTCTTATATTCTTCGAGGATCACGCATGCGTTACCACCCTGCACAGATTGCTATTAGTAGGTAGACGCAGGGAAAGGGGAAACCTTACCGCAGCATCGAAGTTGTTGACAAGAATGCGTTTGGGCTTATCGGCCACAGACTTGAACTCGGTCAACTCGGTGGGAATCACCACGCTCTTACCATCCTGCAAGAACTTGACCACGTTGGGGTTCATGCTATGCGGCATGCCTGCCTGCGGGGGAATGATGCCCTTCTGAAGCATGAGAATGCTCTTGAGCACGGAGGACATTCCGGCAGCCTGATCAACTGATTAGCCGTAACCCTTCTTCGCAATACAAGGCAATACTCACACATTCACTGTGGCCAATGTTTGCCTTGATCGCGCCCACAGGCAGAGGCTGCCCCTCGGGCCGTGGCGCAAACACTCTCGTAACTGCATCCATTTCCGCCTTGTCACCGACCTGGGTGCCCGTTCCGTGCATCTCCACGTACGACACATCTTGCGGCGCCAAGCGCGCATTGCGAAGGACTTTGTTGAAGAGCCTCTCCTGCGCGTTGGGGTCCGAAGTGGTGATGGAAGGCGAGTTGCCAGAGTGGTTTCTGGCCGAGGAGGCAATGACGGCTAGGATGTTGTCGTTGTGCGCAACGGCATCCTCGAGGCGTTTGAGGACCACGGCACCGCTGAAATCTGCACGACAGTATCCATCGGCATCGTCACGGTAGGTTTTGCAATTGCCTGTCTCGGATAGGACGCCGGCTTTGCTGGTGATGGTGAAGGAGTGCGGGTCGGAGAGCACGTTGGTAGCTCCCGCGACGGCCATGTCCACGTCTCGTGACAGCAAGCTGACGCACGCGAGGTGAATGCAGGATGTTGTACCGGCGCACGCGGAATCGAGAGCGTACGTGGGGCCTTCCCAGCTCATCTGGAAAGCAACACGGCCGGGGCCGAAAGCGCGCTGGATACTTTGCATGGAATAGGCGTCGCATCCCAGGGCGTGATGGGTGACCTTGTGCCAGTCATCAGCACTTTGGCCAAAGAAGACAGCGATCTTGTTAGGATCGGTTGTCCGCGTCTGACCGGCTGAGTATCCGGACATCTCGAGGGCTTCGTAGGCATTCATGAGGAATAGCCGGTGGCCGGGGTCCATCAGCAATGCCTCACGCGGCGAGATGTGGAAGAACTTGGCGTCGAAATGGCCTGGGTTCTTGATGAAGCATCCATGCCTGCAAGTCATGGTGCACCTGCGGGTATCCTGGCCGTGTTTCGTGCAGTAGTACTCCTCGAGATCGAAGCGGTCAGCAGGAATCTCCTCATGGCAGTCCTTTCCGGTCGCTATGACATTCCAGAACTCTTCTAGATTCTCGCTGCCGGGGCCCTTGCCCGCCATACCAACGACAGCGATAGCACCTTCTCGTACGCCCTCGCTCGCAGGCTGTGCTACCAGATCGTTGTCAATCGACACCACCCTCTTCAACATACCAAGACCAGCCTTCAGCACATTGGCAAGGTACACTTCGTGGCTGCTCGGACCCATCATTTTAACATCAACGTGCTGTGCTGTTCCGAGGCCAGAGCTGAGCTTGCTCACTATCTGCACAATATCCAACTGCACCGACATGGTCGACAGGGCGGCTGCCCTGAGCAACTGGCCCCAGTTGGAATACGTAACGTCAGCTGCTCCGCCGGCGATACCCCACACCTTGTACCCTGGCAGAAGCGGAGTGGATAGGAGGGGAGAATCACCGACGACGTAGTCAAGATCAGCCTCGGAGATGTCCAGCGTGTGCTGCATAGCGCGGATACCATCTAGAGGGTTCTTAGCGAACTTCTTCAGTTCAGTGCACTGGCTAAAAATGAGTTCGAGCACGGAGGGCGGTCCGATGATGGTGCTCCATCGGTCGCCCTTAATTGCGATCTTGACTCGCTTGGATGAGGGAATGCCCTGTTTGTATCGTGTGTCAGCATGCTTTCATTAACATCTGCATAAGGCGGTAGTAGTAGGGAAATGACTTTACCATGGTTGTTTGGAACTGTTCGAGTATCCGGGAAAGTTCGTCCGCTGCGACGCCAACCACTGCCCAGCCCCATATTCCAGGGCGGTCCTCGGTGGCTCTCGACCGGATCAACGTGAGATTGCAGAGACGGGCGTACACGCGACCGGCCTCGATGCATGATTTGTAGAGGGAATTAAAGTTGGAGGAAGTAGGCATAGCAGCCGCGTTCAAAGAACCGGCCGAGATACCAACTAGATGCACTTCTGACTTGCCCTCGCTAGGGCTAAGAAGGAGTGGCTCGCGGTTTGCTGCCCTGTCCACAGTCAGCAACCTAAAACATGCTGCAGTTTCGAAATCACGCACTTGAGCAGCAGTGCCGCGCGCACTGTGTAAAGAAGCATGGCGTGCACCATGCCGACCTGGTCTCCCGGGTTGCGATATTTCTGGGCGAGCTCCTGGAAGCTGGAGCTGGTGCCAAAGCTATCCCGCAGGAAGCGGTCCATGTTCCTCACCTCCGCCTTGAAGGCGGAGAACATGTCTTCAAGGAAAGAGCGGAGCCATGGCGTCGTCAGAGCCTGGCCGCAGATGTAGTCCATGCCATCAACCCAAGCGTCTGTGACGTCCCCAAAGAGGAGAACGGTGGGTTGAACGGAGCCCATTGCTGTTGACTGAATACGATGATGAATCGATACAGACGCTTTGTTTTCGTCGTTTCGTATAATATACAAAAAGTTGATTAAATGAGCGAGAGGGTGTTGAACATGGTCGACCTTTTGGCTCGTTTGATTGCGTGTCGGCCCCTTGATTAATCAACCTCCTTCTCTTATCAATGAGTTGTTTTATGACTTTAGAGCGATCGCTGGGCGATGGGCAGTGCGTAGCTGACAGGTATGTTTCTGGTGTTCTTGTCGGGCCATGTCCTGCTCGTCGTCCAAATCCGTTGTCCCCGATGTCTCTTTCTGGTGGCTAGTGTCCCCTATCCACTCCACGACGGCCGCTTGGGAGCAAGTCATGGGATTCCCCGAAGGGAATGACATTGTTATATCTCAGCCATTGTTCCTGAAGGCGGGGATCAGGCGAAGCATAACTTGGCATAGTATCGGGCATTAGGCGGGGCGCAGTAGGTGGTAGGCGAGCCAATCGGTAATTCCTTCGAGCAAGGTTACTGCAGGAGGCTGAAAAGGGACTGGTGGGAGACCCGCGAACCAGGCAGACTTGGGACAAGCTGCGGAAATCGGAACACGGCGTGGCCTGATCGTAGGGCTGATGGCTACACGGTCCAATCGATCGTCGGAGCGACGTAGAAGACGCAAATATGATCGGAGTTCATGGAGGAGGCGTGCTCGGATGAGGGCTAGAGGCCCACTTTCACTCGCTTAGACACGTGAGCGTGCCAAGGGGACGTAGACTGCTAAGTGTTGGTTGGCTTGAGCTTGCCGAGCATCAAGCATGCCCGAACCTCTCGTCGGGGACCTTCTTACATGGGGGCGAAGCTGAAGCTGATGCAGTAGACGTGCAATGGGTATGCTGGAGGGACGGGGTACGGAGAAAAACGTGTAGGGCTAAGCACTCAAGCGACAATGTCATGCTGGGTGCATGTCAGGTACGGAGAGCGTAAAGTAGGCTGTCCGCCTGGACTGGTGTCGAACGAAGCCATTTAAAAGTTCGCGATCACGCTTTTTTCCATTCGCAGGCAGTCCATGGGGTAGTTCGATGTCTTCTGCAGATGCAAAGATGTCTTCTCCAAAGATGGCCAACGACATACCAATTGCAGTCGTCGGTCTGGCGTGCCGATTTCCAGGCGACGCGAGCACGCCATCGAAATTCTGGGACATGATCAAGGAGGGCCGAAGTAAGCTATACCCCAGGCGGAGGAGAAGACGGCGGAGCGGAGCGGAAAGGGGAGGGGCGGAGTGGAGACGACGCTAACGCTGTGCCAAGATGCCTATTCCGAAACGTCATCCCGATGGAACTCAGACGCCTTTTACCATCCAAACACATCCCGCATAAACACTATCCCCACAAAGGGTGGCCATTTCCTCAAGCAAGATCCCTACGTTTACGATGCCGCGTTCTTCAACATCACGGCTACCGAGGCCGTCGCCTTGGATCCTAAGCAGCGGATTGCTATGGAGGTCACCTACGAAGCACTGGAGAACGCAAACTTCAGTCTGCAGGACATGTCGGGGACGCAGACAACATGCTACATCGGCTCTGCCGTGAGCGATTACCGCGATTCAGTTATTCGCGACTTTATGCAGAACCCAAAATACCATCTCCTGGGAACCGGTGAGGAGATGATTTCGAACCGCATTTCTCACTTCCTCAACATCCACGGACCCAGCGCAACTGTCGCGACAGCTTGCTCGTCCAGCTTGATGGCGACGCACATGGCTGTGCAGAGCATCCGGTCTGGCGAAGCCGACATGGCCATTACGGGCGGTGTTGGATTGGCCCTCACACCCGACTTTACGACAGTGTGTTCACCCCTTTTTGGTGCATTGACGTGATATATTAACATTGTGGTAGCATCTGGCAAACCTGTCTTTTCTCAACCCGGCAGGCCAGTCCCGGGCCTTCGACGAGAGCGCCGGCGGCTATGGACGTGGCGAGGGCTGTGGCATCGTCATCCTGAAGCGACTTGACAAGGCGCTCGCAGATGGCAACAACATTCGTGCCATCATTCGCGCCACAGGTGCGAACTCAGATGGATACACCCAGGGCGTCACAATGCCTTCTATGGAGGCTCAAGCCGCCCTCATAAGGCACGTTTACGAGTCACATGGATTGGACCTTGCTTCGACACAGTACGTTGAAGCTCACGGTACGGGTACCAAGGCTGGTGACCCCATTGAGGCCGAAGCCCTGTATTCTACGCTTGTCAAGGGCACGAACAGGAAAGGAAAGCTATGGATGGGCAGTGTCAAACCTAACATTGGTCATCTCGAGCCTGCAGCCGGCGTAGCATCCATTATCAAGGGTGTGCTTGCGCTGGAGCACGGCATGATCCCACCGAACGTCCGTTTCCACAACCCCAACAAGGCTATTCCTTTCGATAAATGGAACCTCGCTGTGCCTACTGCGCTCACCCCATGGCCGGCAGCCTTCACCAAGCGTGTGAGCATCAACGGTTTTGGTATGGGTGGCACCAACGGTCACGTCGTGCTTGAAGGCTTCAACCCTGTCAAGCAACTCAACGGCAGCACCTTGGCAACCAAGTCCCAAAGCAAACCCCGTCTCTTCGCTTTCAGTAGCCACGATCAAGCTGGTTTCAAGCGCAATGCTGCTGCGCTCATTGAGCACCTGGATCAAGTTGGCCCTGCTGCGAACAGCCCCGAATTCCTGGCTAACTTGTCCAATACCCTTTCTGGCGCACGATCACGCCTCTCATGGAAAGCCACTACAGTCGCGGAAAATACAGCAGAACTTCGCGAATACCTAGTATCGAAACCTGGCGAGGGTGCAACCCGTGATGCCAGCGAGGGACCGAAACGCATCGGCTTTGTCTTCACAGGTCAGGGTGCCCAATGGGCTCGCATGGGTGTCGAACTCCTCGACCGCCCGGTCTTTGGCGCCTCAGTCGCCAAATCCACCGAGTATCTTAAGGCCTTGGGCTGCACGTGGGACCCAGCTGAAGAGCTCCTCAGGAGCCAAGAAGAAGGCTCCCGTCTGAGCGATCCTGAAATTAGTCAGCCTATTTGCTCGGTGCTCCAAATTGCCCTTGTTGACGAACTGCGCGCGTGGGGTGTGAAGCCGGCCCGCGTTGTCGGGCACTCCAGCGGTGAGATTGGTGCCGCCTACAGTATTGGTGCCCTGAGCCACTCGGACGCTATTGCCGCTGCCTATTTCCGAGGCAAGGCCGCCACCAAGCTGCGTGAGGAGACACCGGGTCTCAGGCTCAGCATGATGGCAGTAGGCTGCTCGCGTGATGAAGCCGATGCTATGGTTGCTGGTACCAAGATTTCAGTTGCCTGTGTAAACTCGCCATCCAGCGTTACCCTATCAGGTGACGTTGACTCGCTCGAGAAGCTGCGGGCGGAGCTTGACGAGCGAAAAGTATTCGCGCGCCGCCTCAAGGTTGAGATGGCCTACCACAGCCCCTACATGAACAAGGTCATGGACTACTACCTTTCAGCTATTGCTGACGTTACACCCATTTCAGCAGACGATGAACAGAGCCAAGGCGTCATGGTGTCGAGTGTCACTGGCTTTGAGATAAGCCCGGAGGAACTTGGCCCTTATTACTGGGTGCGCAACCTTGTCTCAGCTGTGCTATTCGAAGATGCAGTCCAGGAATTCGTTTCTCCTGAAGATGAGGAGGGCATCATGGTTGATCTTCTTGTCGAAGTCGGCCCTCACAGCGCTCTCGGCGGTCCCTTCCAGCAGACTCTCAGCCATTATGGCCTCCCGAAGCTCACCTACGACTCGATGCTCACCCGTGGCAAGGATGCAGTCAAGACCAGCTTGCAGCTTGCATCGAAACTCTTCCTTGCCAGCATCCCGTTGAACATTGCTCAAGTCAATGGCGACTCGAACGCGCGTCTTCTTACCGATCTACCTCCTTACCAGTTCAACCACTCTAAGGCCTTCCGCCACGAGACACGCATTCAGCGTGAGCTCATGACCCGTCAATTTCCCAACAAGAGCCTTCTCGGCGCGAAGAGTGCCAGGATGGACGAGACCCAGCACGTCTGGCGCAACTTCATCCGGCTGAACGACGAACCCTGGATTCGTGGCCACACCATCGGCAACACCGTGTTGCTACCGGCAGCAGGTATGGTCAGTATTGCGCTCGAGGCAGCACAGCAGATTGCCGAGCCCGAAAAGACCCTGCGTGCTCTCCGACTCCGCGAGGTTTCCTTCTTTGCTGCCATGGCACTCCCGGAGGATTCGCCCACTGAAGTTATCACTACGCTGCGGCCACACATAATAGGAACTTCGGGCTCAACTACGGCCTCTTGGATGGAATTCACGATTTCATCCGGTCAGGGCGTTGAAGAATTGCGTGACAACTGCCGTGGTCTCATTGCACTCGAGTATCAAGAGGCAACAAGTGCCCAGATGGCACAAGAGAATGCCGAGCTTGAAACTACGCGGATCGCAAATTACAACCGTATCATTAAGGAATGCCCTGAAGCTCTCACAAAGACAGATTTCTACGCCCAGTGCAACAAGATCTCTTGGAACTACGGAGAGCTCTTCCAAGGTGTCGAGAAGATTCACCCCGGTGACGGCCAAACAGCCTACGATATCAAGCTGGTCGACATAGGTGAGACGTACAGTCGTGGCTTAGAGCGCCCATTCCTAATCAATGGTGCTACTCTCGATGCCATCATCCACGGTGCGCTCGGCAGCACGTACAAGAACATGGTCTGCCAGCAAGAGAAGCCGATGTTGCCTACCTATATCGGTGAGATGGAGATCTCTCTAGATACCCCCGATGACGTTGGTTATGTGATGCCCACCTCTTGTACTTCAAAGAAGCAGGGCTTTAATGCTCTCTCCACGAATATTGTCTCGTTCGACAGCTCTGTCTCTAGGGCATTTTTGTCTATGACCGACTTCCGATTGACACAGCTTGGAAACGACGATGGCCAAGATGACGACAAACTCGAGGTCGATCCAGCTGAGATTATTTCCGAGGTCCGCTGGAACTATGCGACTGAGATCATGAAGCCCGAGGAAATCGCCCGCGTTCTTTGTCAATATGACCAAGATGAGCGGACTGTTCAGCTTCTTGAATTGCTCATCCATGAGAAACCCGCCGCTACTGTGCTTGAATTGGCAGCCAACTCTGAAGCATTGGTGGGTGCTACGGTGCCCCAGCTGCCTAAGAACACTATCCTCTCAAGCCAGGCCAAGTATGCTGTTGCTGCAGGCATAGATGACGATGTGGACACGTCTGCTCTATTCGGCGAGGCTTTCGCTTTGGGTGACGAAAGCGTAGACATCAAGCCGGTGGATATCGTCGTCGTTCCCGCATCAGTCGAGTCCCTTCCAGACTTGGACACAATTCTGGATAGTCTGGCTGGCCTCGCCAAGCCGGACGCAGCGTTCATTTTCGGTGCTAGCAGTAGAGTTACATCTTCGCTAGAAGCCAAGGAATTTGCTCCTATTTTTGCTGTTGATGGTGCTGCGCTGTACAAGCGACAGTCCGAGCCGGCTGTTGGCGTCAGCAACATCAGCGGTGAATTTATCATTGTGGAGCCGACCACTGCCTCGGAAGCTGTGAAGTCCTTCTCCGGTGCACTGCAGAAGGCTTTAGGTGAGGATGGCCATAAGTCGGTTACAGTTGCATGGGAAGACCTCAACATCCAAGGCACAGTCGAAGACAAGAGTTTCATCTCACTCGCAGAGTTGGAGGAGCCTCTGCTCGAGAAGCTCTCTGAAACCGATTTCGACAAAGTCAAGCAACTGGTATCGAACTGCGAGCGCCTTCTCTGGGTCACTGGTGGAACTAACCCGTCCATGGCTGTGGTTGATGGCTTGTCCCGCACCGCGCGAAATGAGAACGCCAGCCTCAAGTTCCAAGTTCTTCATCTCATGGGTAGGCCAGACACCACTATCGAACACGGCCCGTCGCTCGCTATCCGCCTCGCCACGTCCAATATCAAGGATGCGGAATTCCGCGAACGCGATGGCTTGCTCAAGGTAAGCCGCTACTACGATAGCACTCCAGGCAATGAATCGGTACGCTTCTGCCTTGAGGATTCTGTGCGTGTTCAGCAACTGAAAGACGGCGCCAACTCCGAAGCGCTCAGACTCACCATTGGTAAGCCTGGCCTGTTGGACTCGCTGGCTTTCATACATGACGAGCGCTTTGATGTACCTCTTGCCGATATGGAAGTCGAGGTGGATGTCAAGGCAACAGGTGTCAAGTAAGTTGCTCTGGTCTCAAGCTAAAGTAGAATGCTAACTGGATGCCCAGCTTCAAAGATGTCATGGCATCCATGGGTTTGGTCGAAGTATCTCGCCTTGGTCTCGAAGCTAGTGGTATCGTCACCGCTGTTGGAAGCAAGGCCGCTACGAGGTTCCAGCCTGGCGATCGTGTTGTTGTGGTTGGAGAAGGAATGCACGCCACCAAGCTCCGCGTTGACCACCGCCTTACTGTCAAGATGCCTGATTCCATCTCCTTCGAGGATGCGGCCGTTCTGCCGACTGTTCACGCAACTGCCTACCAGGCTCTTGTCAATGTCGCCAAGCTCCGCAAGGGCCAGTCAGTCCTGATTCACGCTGCGGCTGGCGGTGTCGGACAAGCAGCACTGCAGCTCGCCAAGCACCTTGGGCTCGTCGCCTACGTCACAGTCGGCAGTGAAGACAAGCGCGCTCTTGTTATGGACAAATATGGTGTGCCGGCGGAGAACATCTTCAACTCTCGTGATGCCAGTTTCGCCAAAGCTATCAAGCGTGTCACAGGCGGCCGGGGTGTCGACTGCGTTCTGAACTCGCTGTCGGGTGAGCTCCTTCGTGCGTCCTGGGAGTGCGTCGCCAGACTCGGTACCTTCGTGGAGATCGGCCTGCGTGATATCACCAACAATATGCGCTTGGACATGAGACCGTTCATCAAGTGCACCACTTTCGCCTTCATTAACTTGTCCGACTTCTACGACTACCATCCTGACATCTCCATGCAACTTCTCGAGGATACATTCGACCTCGTACACAAGGGTGTGCTGTATGCGCCATGGCCGCTGACGGTATGCCCCGTGGGAGAGATTGAGAAGGCTTTCCGTACCATGCAGCGTGGTCAGCACCGTGGCAAACTTGCCCTTTCCTTCCCCGATGATGCCCAAGCAAAGGTTTACCGACATGCTCGCGACTCGTTGAAGATGGATTCCAATGCTACTTACCTCATTGTCGGTGGCCTAGGCGGTCTAGGGCGCAGTATCGCTCGTGAATTCGTCGCATCTGGCGCACAACACATCGCCTTCATCTCTCGTTCAGGAGATTCGAGTGCAGAAGCTCAGTCTGTTCTTGAGGAGCTTTCGTCTCGCGGTGCCCAGGCCAAAGCCTATCGCGCAGATGTCTCAGACGAGGCGTCTTTCCTCGCCGCCATGGAGCAATGCTCGCATGACATGCCTCCTGTCAAGGGTGTCTTGCAGATGGCCATGGTGTTGCGCGACGGTGTGCTCGAGAACATGTCCTACGCCGACTGGTCCGAACCCCTCAAGCCCAAGGTGCAAGGGACCTGGAACCTGCACCGCTACTTCGACCTGTCCAAGCCTCTCGATTTCTTCATCGCCTTCTCCTCCGTCTCAGGCGTGTGCGGCAACGCCGGCCAGGCGCAGTACGCCGCCGGTAACACGTACCAGGACGCGCTTGCCACACACCGGCAGCACCGCGGGCTCAAGGCCGTATCCGTCAACCTGGGTATCATGCGCGACGTGGGCGCCATCGCCGAGTCGGGCGTCGGGAACAATCTCGCCCAGTGGGAGGGCGTCATCGGCATCCGCGAAAGCGCTTTCCACGCTCTCGTCAAGAGCCTTGTCCTCCGCCAGATGAACAACACTTGCCCACCGCAAGTCTGTACCGGCCTCGGCTCTGCCGACCTCTTCGCCGCTCACGGCTTACCTCTGCCATACTACTTCAACGACCCCCGCATGCAGCCCCTCGCCGTCGCCAGCGTCGCTGTGCAATCTACCTCTTCCGACTCTACCGGCGGCGCAGCATCCGTCGCCGCGCGTCTCGCAGATGCTTCATCTGCCGAGGAGGCCGACGGGATCATCCTCGAAGCCCTGGTCGCGAAAATTGCGCAGCTCCTGCAGATTCCAGAGTCGGAAGTCGATCCCAGCAGGCCAATGTACAGGTATGGTGTCGACTCGCTGGTGGCGTTGGAGGTGAGAAATTGGATTTCGGGAGAGTTACAGGCGAATGTGCCATTGTTGGAGATTTTGGCGGCGGTGCCGATGACGGGGTTCGCAGGCAAGGTGGCGAAGGGGAGTAAGTTGGTGACAATAAAGGAGTAATTTGGTTAAGGGGGGAGGGGTTGAGTGTATGTTTAGACTGCTTGTTATGCTTTTGGGAGGGCGGTGGGTGGTTTAAATTTCTTTCATGTGTGTATGTAGATGAATACGAATGATTTATTAAAATTCCGGGTTTCATGATGCTCGTCAGAGATTGGAGAACGGGATTGTTGTTTGCCTAGAAATGCGTGCTTTCTTTTAGCTAAGTTTTGGATTTAGAGATGGGTTAGACTGAAGGCTGATGGAGGATAATGAGTTCAAGGGTTCTAGATAGGCTAAGTTCTGTGAGAATAATAGCGATATTTTTCGAGATCAGTGTATGTTCGAGTTGGTTGGGTATTCCTACATGAACAGAAGGTTGAAATGATATGAAGTATAGGAAGAGGTACGTGGGCGGACGGGAGTTGTTTGGATAGACGTCCAATAGGAAGGTCAAATATGGGAGCGAAGGGCCACGCAGTTGGAATTTGGGTATAACTTGTTTCTCCGTTTAAGAGATATGCATGGAGAGAGAAGATGATCAGATACCATGCTTCATCGGTGGAGCTACCTTGCAAAAGTTAGTTGCGGTTGAGTAGCATGAATATCCCTTGTAGATATGATCGCAACGCAGATATGTCTAGAGTGCCTTGCGTACTCACTAATTTGGTTACATACAAAGCTACATGTAGAGATAATGGGAATACATCAGTACTTTGGTAATGTCCTGTAGCACACTTCATGAAAAAAAGCATAAAAACCAAATTTTTGACATTCATCATTATCGTACTGCGAAATAGCTACGTACTTTTCGTTTTTCGGGTGAAACGCTGTTCTAATTAGCTATTCCCGCTGATCACATGATGCATTTACCCCTCTTCAGCCTGATGGCAACCTAGGCTTCTCGCATCTTTCCGTCAACCATTTCTACGCATTTGAAAGAAGGCAATATCGTGGCCTTAATACCTCACTCATCTTTTTTCCTGCAGTCTCGTCATCATGTGGCTGATTAATACTACAACTTTGACACTAGAGGAGTTTGTGAGTGCCGAGAGTGCACCGTCGTACGCGATACTGTCACATACTTGGGGTCCACCAAATGAAGAAGTCAGCTTCCAAGAAATAAAGCTTAAAGATCGATCGAAAGAGATAAGGCGTCGGTATGGTTTCCAAAAAATCGAGATGACATGCGAAATTGCTCTTAAAGAGCACAGGCTCCAATATGCCTGGGTAGATACTTGCTGCATCGATAAGTCAAGCAGTGCAGAACTTAGCGAGGCTATCAACTCAATGTTCAAATGGTATCAGCAGGCAGCCGTCTGCTTTGCCTGGCTGGTTGATTGGGTCGGTGACGAGGCGAGATTAGGATCATGTAAATGGTTCACTAGAGGCTGGACGCTTCAGGAGCTTATAGCACCTCCAATTGTTCACTTCTATGATATGAGTTGGGTAAAGAGGGGAACTAAGCTTACACTTGTGAATACTATTTCTAAAATTTGCAAGATAAGCATGCTAGTCTTAAAAGGTGACGAAGAGTTATCTGGAATTCCTGTAGCAACCCGCTTGTCTTGGGCTGCAGAACGGAAGACAACAAGGGAGGAAGATATTGCGTATTGTCTGATGGGGATTTTCGAAGTTAACATGCCCATGCTCTATGGTGAAGGAAGAAGAGCCTTTTCACGTTTGCAAGAGCAAATCATGGCAGAAAACCCCGACACAACGATATTCGCGTGGAAGGGGTCACAGACGGAATTCGATGATCACACAGGATTGCTGGCTCCTTCTCCGAGCACATTCAAAGATGTACCAAAATATCTACATAGCATTCCGGAACTTGGCTTTTCCATTTCGAACCGCGGCGTACGGCTGAAGGCCCCAACATATGTACGCAGAGAACAGGGACAGCTTGGCTTTTTGCCCATTTGCTACGCTATGATGCTGTCCGATCAGTATGGAGATAGGTATTGGGATGAAAGTATGTATTGGGATGGAGTTAGGCATTGGGCCACAATAGGGGTGTATATTCGAGACACCGGAAATTCTCAGCTTGTTCGTGCACGTTCAGGCTTCCTTGGTGAGTGTCCATGGGAAAAATCAATAAAGGAATTGTCAAAATTCTCGATACCCAAGAGCATTTCCGTTCAACAGTCAAAACTCATCAACTTACGACTGCTCCGCGTACGGATGGTCTCGGACTTGGGCTCGGAAGTGCGAGCTTTCAATCAGATTGATCTTTCAGTTTCAGACAAACCTGACTTTAAAAATGAGCTGAAAGACACCGCCTGGTCACCAATCGAAAGTGCCGTAGTTTTCCCCTCTACAAAGGGACATATAAAGAGATATTACGTTAAATTCCATTTTGAATCAGTGGAAAAAGGAAAATATCCATCATTTGCTATAATTTGTGGGTGTCAAGCTCGGAGTATCTATTTCATGAACAAACCCGATAAGTACATCTGGTTCTACGGGTTGACTCGGCTTTATCCTGACTTCGATTCATTGAGAGTAGAACGGATTAAGATAGTACGTCATTCCAATCATTTAAATCTTTATCATCTGACCACAAGCACCAGACCATGGTCGGAGATTATCTGAAACTTTCCTCATCTGACCGCGAGCACGAGACAACAATGACGCTTGAGCTACCAGATCAAAATGATGAACGCAATTTCAAGCGTGTCGCTCTATCACTAGTACCAGAAGATGAAAAGCAAAGATACAATGTTGTGGCCCCTATAATGCAGCTGACAATTGCAGATGGAAGGAGGGAAACATGAGTCTTCTCTCGCCCATCGGTATGACTTACCTAAATGGCTCGAATTACACGGTATCTCATACAGGAACAGGTATCTTCGTGCACCATTGAATCTTGTTCGCCCATCGAAACTTTTTTTTCTTTTTTCTTTTGCGATATCTACGTGATGTATTGTTACACGAAATTATCCACTCAATCTATTTACAATCTTCCATACTATGTCCCACATGTCCCAACTTCCAATCTACCTTTTTCCCTTGGTCTGCAATTCGAACACATCGACGGCGACCTTGCCACTCGGATACTTGGCCTCGAACTCGGTGATGTAGTTACCATAGTTCAAGTACGCGTACTTGGAGTTGTCGGTGCGGAAGAAGATGCGACCGAAGCCGTGCAGCACGACGGGCTCGCCCGACGCGGCGTTGCCGTCGTAGTGGATGTTGCCGGTGACGCCCATGTGCAGGACGGTGTTGTCGGTCAGCTTGAGGGTGAAGATGTTGTCGTACGACTATGTGATGCAGGTGAGTACAGGTAAGATTGAGAAAGAAGAGAGAGGGAGAGATGGAAATACGCACGCTCTCGGTGAATTGTGCGGCGGTGGGGTAGACTTCGAGCTCGGTGCCGAGCTTGAGGACGGTACCGGTGAGGGCACCGGTAACGTTGCCTATCGCGTTACACGTGAGTTAGTTGATTTGATGGAAACTACTACGTTTCCTAGGCAAGAGTGTGGACGTACCACCCTGGTTGTTCGCCT